>OIEK01000010.1_pt1 | contig 222284 bp, 209 predicted proteins | sample 1581821 | NCBI WGS metagenome assembly OIEK01 (sample SAMN03281017, study PRJEB24777) | human gut metagenome | isolation source: fecal sample PR221 from 1 month old male Chinese infant, caesarean... | reverse complement strand
AACTTCGTAATGAATTACGTGTTCACTCTTGAGACTTGGTATTCATTTTTCGTCCGAGGACGTTAAGAATCCATGTCACTTTGAGTGCCCACACAGATTGTCTGATAAATTGTTAAAGAGCAGTTGCGACGCGCTTTAGCGCTCTGTCGCGAGGTCCCGTATAATACGTTTTCCTCATTCAGAGTCAAGCGCTTATTTTGCTTTTCTCTGTCGGCTTTCAACGTCGATTTCCGTCGTTGAATCCTCCTGGCCCGGCGGCTTGTTTGCCGTTGTTCCGTGTCAGTGGAGGCGCATTATAGGGGGTAATTCTGAAGTGACAAGGATAAATTCAAAAAAAGAATTCAACCGCTCACTTTTCAACCAAATCAGGTATTGAGCTTTAATTCTTGCCTGGTTTTTAAACAAAAACGAGCCCGCTGGGCCCGTTTTTGTCGTTTTGTGATTTACTGCACTGCCACAATGCGGTCGTCTTTTACTACCAGCTCGATGGTTTTACCCGGAACCAGCTCACCGGAAAGGATCTGCTGGGCTAACGGGTTCTCAATCTGCTGCTGAATAGCACGTTTCAATGGCCGCGCGCCGTATACCGGATCGTAACCATTGGCGCTCAGCAGCTTCAGCGCCTCATCGGACATCTGCACTTCATATCCGCGCTCTTCCAGACGTTTATACAGACGCTGCAGCTGGATCTGGGCAATAGAGGCAATATGTTTCTCGCCCAGCGGATGGAAGACCACCACTTCGTCGATACGGTTGATGAACTCCGGACGGAAGTTCTGGCTGACTACCCCCAGCACCAGGTCCTTCATATGTCCGTAGTCCAGCTCGCCGAACCGTTCCTGAATCAGATCGGAACCGAGGTTCGAGGTCATGATGACTACCGTATTACGGAAGTCGACCGTTCTCCCCTGCCCGTCGGTGAGACGCCCGTCGTCGAGTACCTGCAGCAGAATGTTGAACACATCCGGGTGCGCTTTTTCCACTTCATCCAGCAGGATGACGGAATAAGGACGACGGCGCACCGCCTCGGTCAGGTAACCGCCCTCTTCATAGCCGACGTATCCCGGAGGCGCACCGACCAGACGCGAGACGGAGTGTTTCTCCATAAACTCGGACATATCGATACGCACCATCGCGTCGTCGCTGTCGAACATAAAGTTAGCCAGCGTTTTACACAGCTCGGTTTTACCGACCCCGGTTGGACCGAGGAACAGGAACGAACCAATCGGCCGGTTCGGATCGGACAGCCCGGCGCGGCTGCGGCGAATGGCGTTGGATACTGCTTCAACCGCCTCATCCTGGCCAATCACCCGATGATGCAGCTCCTGCTCCATACGCAGCAGTTTATCACGCTCGCTTTCCATCATGCGGGAGACCGGGATACCGGTCCAGCGAGCCAGCACTTCGGCGATTTCAGCATCCGTCACTTTATTACGCAGCAGACGCATGGTTTTCCCTTCGGACTGAGTGGCCGCCGCCAGCTGTTTCTCCAGTTCCGGAATTTTGCCGTACTGCAGCTCGGACATCCGCGCCAGATCGCCGACGCGACGCGCCTGTTCGATAGCGATTTTCGCCTGCTCCAGCTCAGCTTTGATGGTCTGGGTGCCGGAGAGCGACGCTTTTTCCGCTTTCCACTCTTCTTCCAGCACCGAGTACTGCCGTTCTTTATCCGCCAGCTCCTCGTTGAGCATATCGAGACGCTTCAGGCTCGCCTCATCAGACTCTTTCTTCAGCGCCTGCTGTTCCAGTTTCAGCTGGATAATACGCCGATCGAGGCGGTCCAGCTCTTCCGGTTTGGAGTCAATCTGCATACGGATGCTGGATGCCGCCTCATCGATGAGGTCGATGGCTTTATCCGGCAGCTGACGGTCGGCAATATAGCGATGCGATAAGGTCGCCGCCGCCACGATAGCCGGGTCAGTGATCTGCACGTGGTGGTGCAGCTCATAACGTTCTTTCAGACCGCGCAGAATCGCGATGGTATCTTCTACCGAAGGCTCGGCGACGAACACTTTCTGGAAGCGACGTTCCAGCGCGGCGTCTTTTTCGATGTACTGACGGTATTCATCAAGCGTCGTCGCCCCGACGCAGTGCAGTTCACCACGCGCCAGCGCCGGCTTCAGCATGTTACCCGCATCCATCGCGCCGTCGGCTTTACCAGCGCCAACCATGGTATGCAGTTCGTCGATAAACAGAATGACGTTGCCTTCCTGTTTGGACAGGTCGGTCAGCACGCCTTTCAGACGCTCTTCAAACTCACCGCGGTATTTCGCCCCGGCCACCAGCGCCCCCATATCCAGCGCCAATACCCGACGGCCTTTCAGCCCTTCTGGTACTTCGCCGTTGACGATACGCTGCGCCAGGCCTTCGACGATTGCCGTTTTACCCACCCCGGGTTCACCGATCAGCACCGGGTTGTTTTTGGTACGACGCTGCAGTACCTGAATGGTACGGCGAATCTCTTCATCACGGCCGATCACCGGATCCAGCTTGCCCTGCTCGGCACGCTCGGTGAGATCGACGGTAAATTTCTTCAATGCCTGACGTTGGTCTTCGGCACCCTGATCGTTCACGCTTTCCCCTCCGCGCATTTGTTCAATCGCCTGAGTCACGTTGGCGGTTGTTGCTCCGGCGGATTTTAAAAGGTCGGTCAGCGTACCGCGTGATTCAAGCGCCGCCAGAACGAACAGTTCCGACGAAATAAAGTTGTCCTTTTTCTTTTGCGCCAGCTTGTCGCAAAGGTTGAGGATCCGCACTAAATCCTGAGAAGGTTGCACATCGCCGCCGGTGCCTTCCACCTGCGGTAAACGGCTCAAGGCCTGTTCGATGTCAGTGCGCAGTTTCCCGGCATTCACGCCCGCCGAGGTTAATAAAGGACGTACCGATCCCCCTTCCTGATTCAGCAAGGCGCTCATTAAATGAAGAGGTTCGATGAATTGGTTGTCGTGCCCGAGTGCGAGCGACTGGGCATCGGCAAGAGCAAGCTGGAATTTATTGGTAAGACGATCCAGACGCATAACTCCTCCCATAAACAGGTCAAATTTGCTACTGGAGATTAAATGAGGTCATCCCTCAATTATTCAAGGTTAAAGACCCGAACTATGTGAAAAATAAGTTTGCCTTCTGGATCGTCTTGATTCTCTAGGTTATATCAGCCAAATGAAACTTGCCATACGACCGGTGGTCTTGTCGCGCCGGTAAGAGAAAAAATCATCCTTTTCGCTTAGCGTGCAGCGATCGCCGCCGAAAATCTGCTCAACGCCGACGTTTGCCAGACGCTGCCGCGCCAGTTGGTAGATATCAGCAAAATATTTTTCGCCTGCCGGACGAAAAGCCCGGTGCGCATTCTCGTCCTTCGCCATAAAGGCATCCCGGACTTCCGGTCCCACCTCAAACGCCTGCGGACCGATGGCGGGCCCCAGCCACGCCATAATATTTTCGGCTTTATCGGCGAAACGAGCAATCGTCGCTTCCAGAACCCCTTCGCATAAGCCGCGCCATCCCGCGTGCGCCGCGGCGACTTCGGTGCCATCGCGGTTACAGAACAGCACCGGCAGGCAGTCAGCGGTCATCACTGCGCAGACGGTCCCTGGCGTACGACTATAAGAGGCATCCGCGCGTTTCGACGGATAGGGTCCGCCGTCCAGCGTCAGAACCTCGGTGCCATGGACCTGCTCCAGCCAAACCGGGTAAGACGGCAAGCCGCCGGCGGCAAACATCCGCCGCCGGTTTTCTTCGACATGCTGCAGATTGTCGCCGCAATGGGCGCCCAGGTTGAGCGAGTCATAGGGCGGCAGACTCACGCCGCCGATGCGGGTAGAACTACAGGCCGCCACGCTGCCGGGCATTGGCCACTGCGGTACAATCAGTTTCGTCATAACCAGTCAATATCGTCCTTATGGGCTTCAAAATCGGCGCGCATCGCCTCGATGAGCTCGACCATATCCTGCGGGATGGGCGCGTGCCACTCCATTTCAATGCCGGAGATCGGGTGATACAGGCGCAGCATGGTGGCATGCAGCGCCTGGCGGTCGAATTTACGCAGCGCGGTGATGAACTCCTCCGACGCGCCCTTCGGCGGACGCGGCCGGCCGCCATAGACCTGGTCACCCACCAGCGGATGGGTGATATGCGACATATGCACGCGGATCTGATGTGTACGACCGGTTTCCAGACGCAGACGCAGGCGGGTATGGATGCGGAAATGTTCCATAATGCGGTAGTGGGTCACCGCCGGTTTGCCCATCGGATGCACCGCCATATGGGTACGCTTGGTCGGGTGACGGCTGATCGGCTCTTCCACTGTGCCACCGGCGGTCATATGACCGATCGCCACCGCTTCGTATTCACGGGTGATCTCGCGCAGCTGCAGCGACTCCACCAGCCGGGTTTGCGCCGGAATGGTTTTCGCCACCACCATCAGACCGGTGGTGTCTTTATCCAGACGATGAACAATACCCGCGCGCGGCACATCGGCGATAGGCGGATAGTAGTGCAGCAGCGCATTCAGCACAGTACCGTCAGGGTTGCCCGCGCCAGGATGTACAACCAGATCGCGCGGTTTATTGATCACGATGATGTCATCATCTTCGTAAACGATATTGAGCGGAATATCCTGCGGCTGGAAGCGCGCCTCTTCTTCGATTTCCACATCGATAGCGATGCGTTCTCCCCCCAGCACTTTTTCTTTCGGTTTATCGCCAATGGTGCCATTGACTAATACGCGTTGGTCGAGGATCCATTCTTTTATCCGCGATCGCGAATAATCAGGGAACAATTCGGCCAAAGCCTGATCTAAGCGTTGACCGAGTTGATTTTCGGTCACCGTTGCGGTGAGTTGTACTCGTTGTGCCATATACAGCTTCTTCGTTTAACGTTGGGTTTTACGGCTTTGCCGTTTAATATAGTGTGCTATTGTAGCTGGTCTTAATCGGGAGCAGGAACAGAGATTCTCCCGCATAAACATTTTGAGGAAGTCAAAACGTCATGACGCGCATGAAATACCTGGTGGCAGCCGCCACACTGAGCCTGGCTTTGGTGGGTTGCTCCGGCTCTAAGGAAGAGGTGCCTGATAATCCGCCGAATGAAATCTACGCGACCGCCCAGCAAAAACTGCAGGACGGTAACTGGAAACAGGCGATAACGCAACTGGAAGCGTTGGATAATCGTTATCCATTCGGCCCTTATTCCCAACAGGTACAGCTGGATCTGATTTATGCGTATTATAAAAACGCCGATCTTCCTCTGGCTCAGGCGGCTATCGATCGCTTCATGCGTTTGAACCCCACCCATCCGAACATCGACTATGTCATCTATATGCGCGGCCTGACCAACATGGCCCTGGATGACAGCGCCCTGCAGGGCTTCTTCGGCGTTGATCGCTCCGACCGCGATCCGCAGCACGCGCGCGATGCCTTCAATGACTTCTCCAAACTGGTGCGTGGTTATCCGAACAGCCAGTACGCCACTGACGCCTATAAACGCATGGTGTTCCTGAAAGATCGTCTGGCCAAATATGAGCTGTCGGTCGTGGATTACTACACCGATCGTGGCGCATGGGTTGCCGTGGTTAACCGTGTGGAAGGGATGATGCGTAATTATCCGGATACCCAGGCCACCCGCGATGCCCTGCCGAAGATGGAAAACGCCTATCGTCAGATGCAAATGAACGCTCAGGCGGACAAAGTCGCGAAGATTATCGCCGCGAACAGCAAGAACACCTGAGCCTGACTCATCGATCGCAAACGGCAGCCACTGGCTGCCGTTTTTTTATACGTTTCCCGACGAGCTGAAGCGGTTTAGCGCCGGGTTAACTCATCAAATATGGCCTGCTTTATCGGGTTCGACAAGTAAAATCTCACTTCTTCCTGCCCTGTCTCACAAAATGAATTTGTTGACAAAAAGTGACAATAAAATGTGATTTAGATCACACATTTTGACATTGGGAAAGGTATGCTGGATTCACCAAGACGGGAAAGACAAGAGGTAAAATTTATGACAATGAACATTACCAGTAAACAAATGGAAATTACTCCGGCAATCCGCCAGCATGTCGCAGACCGTCTCGCCAAACTGGATAAGTGGCAAACTCATTTAATCAACCCGCACATCATTCTGTCTAAGGAGCCGCAGGGTTTTATCGCTGATGCAACCATCAACACGCCAAACGGCCATCTGGTTGCCAGTGCGCGTCATGAAGATATGTACGCCGCCATTAACGAATTGATCAACAAGCTGGAACGGCAGCTCAATAAAGTGCAACACAAAGGGGAAGCCCGCCGCGCCGCGACGTCGGTGAAAGAGGCAGGCTTTGTGGAAGAAGAAGAGTAATCCTTAACTTAAGTTGTGTCATGCCACGCGCCTTCGGGCGCGTTTTTTATTGACAGAGTGAAAACAGTACAGGTACTGTAATCCCCACTACCTAAAGGAATTTACCATGAAACTTGTCCCGTTCTTCTTCGCATTCTTTTTTACCTTCCCCTGACCGGGAGGCAATTCGTCGTATAAGAAAGAATGCGAAGACGAACAATAAGGCCTCCCACCCGGGAGGCCTTTTTTATTTGATAACAACAAAGGCAACATCTATGACCGAGGAAAACCCATTACTGGCGCTGCGCGATAAGATAAGCGCCCTGGACGAGAAGCTGCTTGCTTTGCTGGCGGAGCGCCGCGGACTGGCTGTTGAGGTTGGAAAAGCCAAACTGGCCTCCCATCGTCCGGTGCGTGATATTGACCGCGAACGCGATCTGCTGGAGCGCCTGATGACTATCGGCAAGCGCCATAATCTGGATGCGCACTATATCACCCGCCTGTTCCAGCTGATTATCGAAGACTCTGTTCTTACCCAGCAAACCCTGCTGCAGCAGCATCTGAATAAAATTAACCCGCATTCGGCCCGCGTGGCGTTCCTCGGTCCCAAGGGCTCTTACTCGCATCTGGCGGCGCGTCAGTACGCCGCTCGCCACTTTGAGCAGTTTATTGAGAGCGGCTGCGCGAAGTTCGCCGATATTTTTAATCAGGTAGAAACCGGCCAGGCCGATTACGCGGTGGTGCCGATTGAAAACACCAGCTCCGGCGGGATCAACGACGTCTACGATCTGCTGCAGCACACCAGCCTGTCGATCGTTGGCGAGCTGACGATCCCTATCGATCATTGCGTACTGGTGAGCACCTCGACGGATGCCGATAAAATTCAGACCGTTTACAGTCATCCGCAGCCGTTCCAGCAGTGCAGCCAGTACCTGAGCCGCTACCCGCACTGGAAGATTGAGTATACCGAGAGCACCTCGGCGGCAATGGAAAAAGTGGCGCAGGCGAACTCCCCGGCCGTCGCGGCCCTGGGTAGCGAAGCGGGCGGCGCTCTGTATGGTCTGCAGGTGCTGGAGCACTGCCAGGCCAACCAGACGCAGAACATCACGCGCTTCCTCGTCCTGGCGCGCAAAGCGGTGAACGTCTCCGATCAGGTGCCGGCCAAGACCACGCTGTTAATGGCGACCGGTCAGCAGGCGGGCGCCCTGGTGGAAGCCCTGCTGGTGCTGCGCAACCACAATCTGATCATGACCAAACTGGAATCCCGCCCGATCCACGGCAATCCCTGGGAAGAGATGTTTTATCTCGATATTCAGGCCAACCTGGATTCGCTGCCCATGCGCAAGGCGCTGAAGGAGCTGGCGGATATCACCCGCTCCATGAAGGTCCTCGGCTGCTACCCTAGCGAAAACGTGGTCCCGGTGGATCCGGTTTAACATTCGCGGAACGGTAATTTCTTCATCCCTGCCACCGCTACCGGCAGGGTGAAGATGGCGCCTGACAGCGGATACTGCGCCAGCTCATCGTCCTCCATGTTTTCCCGGGTGGTGGTGATATAGAGCGTTTTCATATCCGCCCCGCCGAAGCAGACCATCGTCGGGCAACGAACCGGCATCGGGTAGGATTCCAGCTCCTCGCCCTGCGGCGAGAAACGGGCGATCCGCCAGCCGTCAAACATTGCGCTCCAGTAACATCCCTCCACGTCGATCGCCGCCCCGTCAGGGATCCCTTCGCCAGGCTGAAAACGGCGAAAGACTTCGCGTCGGCCAGGCTCACCCTGCTCATCCAGCGGCGTACGGTAGATCACGGCGTTCGGCGTATCAGAGGTATACATCCAGCGCCGATCGGCGCTAAAGGCCAGGCCATTGGCGCCATGGATGTCACACTGGATCACTTTCGGCTGCAGGTCGTTATCCACTCGCATCAGCAGCGCGCCGTTGTAATCCCCAGGCCCCCAGAAGGTACCGGCATAAAAGCGCCCATCGCGATCGGTCCCGCCGTCGTTAAACCGCGCCAGCTCCGGGTTGCTCGGGTTATCGCAGACTTTCCGCCGCAGCAGGCCGTGGGCGTCGGTCAGCCAGATGCCGCTGCGCAATGCCACGATAAACCCGCCCTTCTCGCGCAGGGCAAAACAGCCGACCTCCTCTGGAAACTGCAGCACCTGGTGTTCTCCGCTGCGGATATCGTAGCGGTGAATTTCACATTCCATGATATCAGCCCAGTAGAGGGCCTGTTCTGCCTCGCTCCAGGTCGGGCATTCCGGCAGGTATCCGGTGTAGTCAAACAGCGGTTGTGGTTCAGCCATCGTTGTCATCCCTATAAAAAAAGCCAGCGGTCGCTGGCTTTATTGTATACATCTTTTTCGCTTTACTGCCGATTATCGTTCGCCTGACGCAGCAGCGTGCGGCTCTCGCTCTGGAAACGCTGAGCGTAATCGCCAAACCAGTGTTCGACTTTACGGAAGCTGTCGATAAACGCCTGCTTATCGCCCTGCTCCAGCAGGCCGATCGCTTCGCCGAAACGCTGGTAGTAGCGCTTAATCAGCGCCAGGTTGTTTTCCGATGACATAATAATATCGGCGTACAGCTGCGGATCCTGGGCAAACAGACGGCCTACCATCGCCAGCTCCAGTCGGTAAATGGGTGACGAGAGCGCCAGCAGTTGCTCAAGACGTACATTCTCTTCCGCCAGGTGCAGGCCATAGGCGAAGGTGGCAAAGTGGCGCAGCGCCTGAATAAAGGCCATGTTCTGATCGTGCTCAACGGCGCTGATGCGGTGCAGCCGCGCGCCCCAAACCTGGATTTGTTCGAGGAACCACTGATAGGCCTCCGGCTGGCGGCCATCACAATAGACCACCACCTGCTTCGCCAGGCTGCCGCTGTCCGGACCGAACATCGGGTGCAGGCCAAGAACCGGGCCCTGATGCGCCGCCAGCATCGCCTGCAGCGGCTCCGCTTTCACCGAGGCAAGGTCAACCAGAATGCAATCCGCCGGAAGGGGCGGCAGCCTGCCGATCGTCTCCACGGTGGTGTGAATCGGTACGCTGACGATAACCATGCCGGCATCGGCGACGATATCCGCCGCCCGGGCCCAATCGTTTTTTTCCAGAATACGCACCTGGTAGCCGGACAGCGTTAACATCTTCTCAAACAGACGGCCCATCTGCCCACCGCCGCCGACGATGACCACCGGCCGCAGATTCGGCTGCAGGGTTTTGAAGCCTTTGTCGTTTTCGCTGGAATAGGATTCCCGCATCACGCGACGCAGAACGTCCTCGATCAGATCCGGTGGTACGCCGAGCGCAGCCGCCTCTTCACGTCGGGAGGCGAGCATCGCCGACTCGCGCTCCGGGACGTAAATCGGCAGGCCATACTGGCTCTTCACCTCGCCGACTTCGGCCACCAGCTCCAGACGCTTAGCCAGCAGGCTAAGCAACGCTTTATCCACTTCATCAATTTGATCGCGTAACGCGGTCAGTTCAGCAACCATACTTTCCTCTTAAACCAAACGGGCCGCCAGGTGGCCGCGGAGATCCTTATCCAGTTCACGCAGCAGCGCCTCGGTAGTCTCCCAGCTGATGCAGGCATCCGTCACCGAGACGCCGTATTTCATCGCCTCACGCGGCTGTTCAGAGGACTGATTGCCTTCGTGGATATTACTTTCGATCATCAGGCCGATAATGGAGCGGTTGCCATCTTTGATCTGCGCGACCACGGATTCAGCCACGGCCGGCTGGCGGCGGAAATCTTTATTGGAGTTCCCATGACTGCAATCTACCATCAGCGACGGCTTCAGTCCCGCCTGCGCCATCTCTTTTTCGCATTTCGCCACATCTTCCGGACCGTAGTTCGGCGCCTTGCCGCCACGGAGGATCACATGGCCGTTCGGATTACCCTGCGTTTGCAGCAGGCAGACCTGCCCGGCCTGGTTGATGCCTACGAAACGGTGCGGCATCGCCGCGGCGCGCATGGCGTTGATGGCCGTGGCCAGGCTACCGTCGGTACCGTTTTTAAAGCCGACCGGCATCGACAGGCCAGAGGCCATTTCGCGGTGCGTTTGTGATTCCGTGGTACGCGCGCCGATAGCGGACCAGCTGAACAGATCCCCGAGGTACTGCGGGCTGTTGGGATCCAGCGCTTCCGTCGCCAGCGGCAGTCCCATATTGACGAGCTCGACCAGCAGACGACGCGCAATCTTCAGGCCGCCTTCAACATCAAACGAACCATCCATGTGCGGATCGTTAATCAGCCCCTTCCAGCCGACGGTGGTACGGGGTTTTTCAAAATAGACGCGCATCACCAGGTAGAGGCTATCGCTGACCTCTGCGGCAAGGGCTTTAAACCGACGAGCATATTCAATCGCAGCTTCCGGATCGTGAATGGAGCAAGGACCACATACCACCAGCAGGCGCGGATCGCGACCGGCGATGATATCCGAAATGGTCTGACGGGCGTGCGCGATCTGCGCTTCCTGCTCGACGCTCAGCGGGAATTCCGCCTTCAGTTGCTCCGGGGTCATTAATACATGTTCGTCGGTAATATGTACGTTGTTCAGCGCGTCTTTTTGCATGATTGCGATCCTGTGTAGCTCGTTTGCGATAAGGGTTGCCTCAGAGGGCATGACGTAACGATACCACACAAAGTAAAGAATTCAATCCATATTCCGTAAATTTTAATTTACACCAACAAATTAATTGCCACTCACAATGGCGCGATGCGTATAACAATATTTACACATAGGAAAAACAAGCCAAACTTGCGCACCCACGGTATCGGTACTACGAAAAATCCTGGTGAGAATTGTCCCAAAGCAAAGGGCGCATCTAATGACGGGTTTTATTAACAGTGGTATTCTTCGCCGGGCATCGGCAGCGGCTTTTCCCGCGCTATGGCGACTTTGACGGAAGCGTTAATGACAGTATTACACCGTCTTTTATTGACTGTATTTTTTCTCATCGCGGTATCTCCTGTTTTTGCTGCCGGACCTTCAGAACATGTTCGCGCTATTGTTTCCGGGATCGTGACCTACACCCGTTGGCCGTCATTAACAGGAGCGCCAAAGCTGTGCATTTTTGCCTCATCACGCTTCACCCATAGCCTGGCTCATGAAGATCCGGATGCATTACCCTATCAACCGGTGATAGTACGTAATCGTGAAGAAGCGTTAAAAACGACCTGCGATGGTTTTTATTTTGGCAGCGAATCGCCGACTGAACAGTCAGAACTCACTCGCCGCTATGGCCCGAGGCCGCTGTTACTCATCGCAGAACAAAATACGGATTGTTCAATTGGTAGCGCGTTTTGCCTGATCATCAATGACGACCGGGTCCGCTTCTCCGTTAATCTGGACGTTCTGACGCACAGCGGGGTTCGGGTTAACCCGGACGTCCTGATGCTTGCCCGGAAGAAACCACATGAATAAGGACTTTTCACAGACTCCGCGCCCGACTTTCAAACGCGCGCTCCGTCGCATTAGCGTGATAAGCGTGGTGATCTCCATGACGCTGGTCTGGCTGCTGCTGAGTACAGCCTCAATCTTCACGCTCAAGCAGTACGCGCAGAAAAATCTTGAGCTCACTGCCGCGACCATGGGGCGCAGCCTCGAAGCCGCCCTGGTGTTTGGCGACAGCGCGGCGGCAGAGGAGACCCTCGCGTCGTTGGGCAAGCAAGGGCAGATCTCCCAGGCAATCGTGCTAAACGGCCAGATGCAGCACTTCGCCGCGTGGCGCCATGAACCGCTGGCCAATAAAGAGCAAGTGAGCGGGCTTATCAGTAAATGGCTGTTTCCGGAGCCCACGGTGCAGCCCATCTGGCACCAGGGCAAACAAATCGGCGAGCTGAGATTGACCGCGCTTGATGAACTGATTAGCCACTTTCTCGGTATCTCGATTCTGGTGCTGACCGGCAGCATTCTGCTCGCCTCGTTCATCGCCCTGCTGCTGACCCACTCCCTACACCGGGGGATCGTCGCCGCCCTGCAGAGCATCACTGAGGTCGTGCATGATATACGTGAAAACCGCCACTTCTCCCGGCGGGTGCCGGAGGAGCGTATCGAGGAGTTCCATCTTTTCGCCCAGGACTTTAACAGCCTGCTGGGGGAAATGGAGGACTGGCAGCGCCAGCTGCAGGCCAAAAACGCGCAGCTGTTGCGCAGTTCGTTACACGATCCGTTGACCGGCCTGGCTAACCGCGCCGCCTTTCGTAACGCGCTCGCCGAGCTGATGCAGAATGAAGTCGATCATCAAACCTCGGCATTGCTGTTTCTTGATGGCGATAATTTCAAACTGATTAACGACAACTGGGGGCATGCGGCGGGCGATAAAGTGCTGATGGAGGTCGCCAGCCGCCTGATGACTTTTGCCGGTAAACGCCATCTGGCGTGGCGTCTTGGCGGCGATGAGTTTGCCGTTCTGCTGCGCGAGGTGCGCTCGGAAGCAGAAGTGCAGGCCCTGTGCCAGGCGCTAACGGAACAATTTCTTCCGCCATTCAACCTGCACAACGGTCATAGCGCCACGCTCTCGCTGAGCGTCGGTTATGCCCTGGCGTGGGAGCACGCCACCGCGGAATCACTGCAAGAACTTGCCGATCAGAATATGTATCGGATGAAAAACCAACGTATCCAGCAGACGCTGAAATAATAAAGGACTCATTATGATCAGAAAATATTTCGTCCCCGCCCTGATGGCGGCGGCGCTTTTGACAGGTTGCCAGGCTCCTCAGGGAAAATTTACTCCGGAGCAGGTGGCGGCGATGAAATCTTACGGCTTTACTGAAAGCAATGGCGATTGGTCCCTGGGCTTATCCGATAGCATCCTGTTTGACAAGAATGACTACCGACTACGTCCCGACAGCCGCCAGCAGATCACCACGATGGCCTCGCGGCTGGCGGCTACCGGGATCACCCATAGCCGCCTTGAAGGCCATACCGATAATTATGGTGAAGATAGCTACAATGAAGCCCTGTCGCTTAAGCGGGCCAACAGCGTGGCCGATGCCTGGGCGGAAGGCGCTCATGTCCCACGCAGTAATTTAGTCACCCGCGGCCTTGGCAAAAAATACCCGATCGCCAGCAACGACACGGCGGCCGGGCGCGCCGAAAACCGCCGGGTAACGGTGGTCATCAGCACGCCGTAAGTCTTCACTTAGTCGCTGGACTTCATCATCCTCATTGCCGTTGCCGCGCGCCAGCGCAGGTAGTCAACGGCAATGAACAGCAGCAGGCTGGCTCCCATTAACGGCATGGCCAATCCAAGGGCAAAGGCCAGCCCAAGCACCAGGCTTCGGGCAGGCCAGGCGAGCGACAGCCACGCCTGCAGCAGCGAATGCGCCGGATCCCAGGCCGCCTGAGGCGGACGGCGGATCCACCATAACCGGTACCCCACCCCGATGGTAACGCACAGCGCGCAGCCAAATCCCACCAGCAGCAGCTGATTCGCCAGACCAAAGAGGATCCCCATATGGAAATCGACGCCCCAGCGGGTGAGCTTCGCCATCAGCGGAAAGTCGGCAAAACGCGTGCGATCCACCACCTGCATCGTGGCGCCATCGATCGCCACCGCGTCCACCTGCGTCGGCCAGCGACGGTCGATCTCATTCACCGTCCAGGCGCGGTCGTCTGACACTGGCGGACGGATCTCCAGCCGGCTGGCGTTCAGCCCCGCCTGACGGGCCGCCGCCAGCGCCTGGTCAAACTGGGCCAACTGCAGCGCCGGCTGATGCTGGGCCATGGCCATCGCATCCATATGATGTCCGGCATGGGGATCGTGCGTCATCGGCATCTCGCCATGCAGCTGGGTATTGACCTGCGGCGTCAGCCAGCCGAACGCTGCCCGCATTTTGTCCACATTGCCGCCGGCCCATTGCGACCAGGTCAGGCCGGTGGCGGAGAAGAGCAGCATACCCACCAGTAAGCCCCAGCCCAGCGTCACGTGCAGCCGACGATGATTCTGCAGGGCGTTATTCAGCCGCCGTTTTGGACGCGTCATCGCCCACAGGGCAATGCCTCCGAGCGCGGCCACCCACATCCAGGAGGCGGCCAGTTCGCTGTATAACCTCCCGCTGTCGCCCAGCAGCAGAGAGCGATGCGCATAATCAATCCACTGGCGCAGCGGCAGGATGCCGCTGGTGCCGTAGACCGTCATATCGCCCTTCACCCGCAGCGCGATCGGATCGACAAAAATAGCCCGGGATTCCGACTCTCCGAGACCCGGATCGGCAAACATAATGCGCGTGGTCTCGCCCAACGCAGGCGCCGGACGCACCGCCAGCAGCCGCAGATTGCCCTGGGTCGCTTCTTCGGCCACCGCAATCTGGGCGCTGAGCGGCTGCGGAGTCCCGTCGGCAAGGCCATGCAGCGCGTCGTGATAGAGCCAGTTTTCCAGCTGCGGCGTCGCCACGTACAGCGTGCCGGTCAGGGCTGCGACAAAGATAAACGGTCCGATAAACAGACCAATATAGAAATGGAGGCGACGCAGCAGGTTCAGCCATGCCGCGCGCGAGGTGCAGGTTGTCATACTTTTCCTTTTTTAAAGCAAAAGAGGTCGTTGCGCGGTGCGCAGATTGATTTTTATTAAAGGGAAAAAAGCAGACAGCCGCGGCGGGGCGCGGGTTTCGGGGTAGAGCCAGGGAAAGTAGTGCCAGTGCTTTAATACCGGGCGAGAAACCGGCAGGCGAATGCGCCGCAGGAGCATGGCGACGAACAGCGCCAGCGCGAAAAGGAGCCCCGGGACATGGGCTAACAGCACGCAATAGCCACACGCTTCGGCATGGTCCAGCGGCATTTCGTGTCCGGTATGCGTAGCGCCGTCTGTGCTGTGCATCATCGCCATCTTGTGCCCGGGCATCTGCGCCATGTTCGCGGACGAGCTATCCATCATCATGGCGTGGTGCATGCCGGGCATGGCGCTCATGGGGTCTTTTTGCAGGGAGACGGAGATCAGGGGGGCCACCACGATCAGCAGGATCGCCAACAGCGCCAGCCAGGCGGCTCGCCGTTTAGGTGTCGTTTGCTGAAAACTGTTACTGACCACCGCCCCTCCGTATAGAGGGCGTATTGTAAATGATTTACATCACGATGGTTACAACAAAGATAAAAAAAGGGCCGGCCCTGAGGCCAGCCCTTTTTGTCAGGATGTCGCGAAAGCGAATCTTAGTTAAGACGCTCTTTGATACGAGCAGACTTACCAGTGCGCTCACGCAGGTAGTACAGTTTAGCTTTACGTACAGCACCACGACGTTTAACAGCAATGCTGTCAACTACCGGAGAGTGAGTCTGGAAGACACGCTCAACGCCTTCGCCGTTGGAAATTTTGCGAACAGTGAATGCAGAGTGCAGACCGCGGTTACGAATAGCGATAACCACGCCCTCGAATGCCTGCAGACGTTTTTTGGAACCTTCAACAACCCATACTTTCACTTCCACGGTATCACCCGGACGGAAGGAAGGTACGTCCTGCTTCATCTGTTCTTGTTCAAGTTGCTTAATAATGTTGCTCATAATTTAATCTCTTATCCTGGGTAAACTGATATTGGGGGCTCACGCCTGCCCATCATGTTTATGCTGCTGTTGCGCGTGTTCAGTTTTGAACTCCGCCAGCAGCTTTGCTTGCTCTTCAGTCAGAGCCAGGTTTTCCAGAAGTTCAGGTCTTCTAAGCCAGGTGCGGCCCAGCGACTGCTTCAGACGCCAGCGACGTATCTCAGCATGGTTTCCCGACAGCAATACTGGCGGTACTTCCATCTCCTCTAACACTTCAGGACGGGTATAGTGGGGGCAATCCAGCAACCCATCAGCAAAGGAATCTTCCGTTGCCGATGCTTCATGGCCCAGTACTCCCGGAATGAACCGGGAAACGGAGTCAATCAGCGTCATTGCCGGTAACTCACCACCGCTGAGAACGTAATCGCCGATTGACCATTCTTCGTCAATTTCGGTTTGGATTACGCGCTCGTCTATCCCTTCGTAGCGACCGCACACCAGAATCAGTTTCTGATTCGTTGCCAGTTCGCTGACGCCCGCTTGATCAAGCTTGCGTCCCTGAGGTGACAGATAAATCACCTTCGCGCCTTCACCTGCCGCGGCTTTTGCTGCATGAATGGCATCCCGTAAGGGTTGCACCATCATTAGCATCCCCGGTCCGCCGCCGTAAGGACGATCGTCCACGGTACGGTGCCGGTCATGCGTGAAGTCGCGAGGACTCCAGCTTTCGATGCTCAGCAGGCCATTTTTTACTGCCCGGCCAGTTACCCCGTAATCGGTAATTGCGCGGAACATTTCAGGAAACAGGCTAATTATGCCAATCCACATAGCGCCGTCTTTTACCGTTTATCCGGAGAATTTAAAAACCAGGATCCCAATCTACTTCGATAGTACGCGTAGTGAGATCGACTTTCTTGATAACCTGCCCATCGAGGAACGGAACCAACCGCTCCTTGATACCAAATGCATCTTTCAGGTTTGCCTTGATGACGAGCACGTCATTCGACCCGGTTTCCATCATATCGATGACTTTACCGAGGCTATAGCCTTCCGTCGTAACTACCTGGCAGCCCATCAGGTCTTTCCAGTAGTAGTCACCCTCTTCCAGCTCCGGCAACTGCGATGAATCCACGATAATTTCGCAATTAGTCAGTAGATTCGCGGCATCACGATCGTCAACGCCTTTCAGCTTGATGATGATGTCCTGATTGTGGTGGCGCCAGCTTTCCAGCTCAACGACCTGCCACTGACCCGCCTTCTGGATTAACCAGGGCTGATAGTCAAAAATGCTTTCGGCGTCTTCGGTGGAGGAAAACACTCTGAGCCAACCACGGATACCGTAGGAAGAACCCATTTTCCCCAATACGATCGGATCAACAGGTGCTTGCGCGGTGTGTTGCTTGCTCATCATGACCACCGTGACAGATTAAGCTGCTTTGTTAGCGGCTTTGATCAGCGCGGCAACGCGATCGGAAACAGTAGCGCCCTGGCCAACCCAGTGAGCGATACGATCCAGATCCAGGCGAGTTTCTTCTTCCGCACCGTTAGCGATCGGGTTGAAGAAACCAACGCGCTCGATGAAGCGACCGTTGCGTGCATTACGGCTGTCGGTGACAACAACCTGGTAGAACGGACGCTTTTTAGCGCCGTGACGTGCTAAACGAATAGTTACCATAACATCCTCTTGTGTGAATAAAACAACCGGGCCCCATCGAGGAACGGAGCCCGGTGTCATATTAAAAGCCCGAAAATTTTACTGATTTCTGGGGAAAATGCAATCAGCAGTTGATAAGTCTGCTGTAAAAGGCCGTCGGCGGTGCAGCCAGTTTAGTACCAGCGTGTGCGCAATCACTGGAACGTACAGGTAGTACGTGAGGATGGCGAGCACACCCCGGCGCTAAAATGGCAAACAAGATAGCCTTATGCCCTTGTTTTTAACGACCCGGGAAGCCTGGCGGCATCATCCCTTTCATCCCACGCATCATCTTCATCATGCCGCCTTTCGACTTCATCTTCTTCATCATGCGCTGCATGTCGTCGAACTGCTTGAGCAGACGGTTCACATCCTGCACCTGCATGCCGCAGCCGGCGGCGATACGGCGCTTACGCGAACCTTTGATGATTTCCGGCTTAGCGCGCTCTTTCAGGGTCATCGAGTTGATGATCGCTTCCATACGCACCAGCACTTTGTCGTCCATCTGCGCTTTCACGTTGTCCGGGATCTGCCCCATGCCCGGCAGCTTGCCCATCAGGCTGGCCATGCCGCCCATGTTTTTCATCTGGCGCAGCTGCTCAAGGAAGTCGGTGAGGTCGAAACCGTCGCCTTTCTTCAGCTTGGAGGCCAGCTTCTCGGCCTGCGCGCGGTCAACCTTGCTCTCGATATCTTCAATCAGCGACAGCACGTCGCCCATGCCGAGGATACGGGAAGCGACGCGGTCCGGATGGAACGGCTCCAGCGCTTCGGTTTTCTCGCCGACGCCGAGGAATTTAATCGGCTTGCCGGTAATATGGCGAATCGACAGCGCCGCGCCGCCGCGGGCGTCGCCGTCCACTTTGGTCAGCACCACGCCGGTCAGCGGCAGCGCTTCGTTAAAGGCCTTCGCGGTATTCGCCGCATCCTGACCGGTCATCGCATCGACGACGAACAGGGTTTCAACCGGGTTAATGGCGGCGTGGACGTGCTTGATTTCGTCCATCATCGCTTCGTCAACGTGCAGACGACCGGCGGTATCCACCAGCAGCACGTCGTAGAATTTGAGTTTCGCTTCTTTCAGCGCCGCGTTGACGATATCAACCGGCTTCTGCCCGACATCAGACGGGAAGAAATCGACGCCGACCTGCTCGGCCAGGGTTTCCAGCTGTTTGATCGCCGCCGGGCGGTAAACGTCCGCGGAAACGACCAGCACTTTCTTCTTGTGCTTCTCGCGCAGGAATTTCCCCAGCTTACCGACGCTGGTGGTTTTACCAGCACCTTGCAGGCCAGCCATCAGCACCACGGCTGGCGGCTGCGCGGCCAGGTCGAGAGTCTGGTTCTCTTCGCCCATCGCCGCCACCAGCTCGTTGCGGACGATTTTGACGAACTCCTGACCCGGGGTCAGGCTTTTATTGACTTCATGGCCGACCGCGCTCTCTTTGACGCGGCTGATGAAATCACGGACCACCGGAAGCGCAACGTCCGCTTCCAGCAGCGCCATGCGCACTTCGCGCAGGGTGTCTTTAATATTGTCTTCTGTAAGGCGTCCGCGGCCGCTAATGTTGCGCAGCGTACGCGACAAACGATCGGTTAAATTATCAAACATTGTCTCTCGCCTGAGGTGGAAACGGTCGGTCGCCGCAGCGACACACAAAACGAATGTGGCGGAGTATAACACGACATCAATCTGAATGTGCTGCAACGGTTGGAGCAGAGGCCTGCTAACGTTATACTGCTTCTCTTTCTTATTTAGCCAACAGCCGACACCTATGCCTGTTTTTGCTCTACTCGCCCTTGTCGCCTACTCCGTCAGCCTCGCGCTGATTATCCCCGGCTTGCTGCAAAAAAAACAGCAGCTGGCGGCGAATGGCGATTTTATCTGCGACTATCGCCTTGATCTGCCATGCTTTTGCGCTGGAAGCACGGATATTCCCCGGCGGCGAGAGCGGGCAAAATCTCAGCTTACTGAACGTCGGGTCGCTGGTCAGCCTGATGATCTGTACGGTGATGACTATCGTGGCCTCGCGCAATCGCGGCTGGCTGCTGCTGCCTATCGTCTATGCCTTCGCGCTGATCAACCTGGCCTTCGCCACATTCGTGCCTAACGAATATATCACCCACCTGGAAACCACCCCGGGGATGCTGGTGCATATCGGCCTGTCGCTCTTCTCGTACGCCACGCTGATCATTGCCGCGCTGTATGCGCTGCAGCTGGCGTGGATCGACTACCAGCTCAAGAATAAAAAGCTGGCCTTCAGCAGCGAAATGCCGCCGCTGATGAGCATTGAGCGCAAAATGTTCCACATCACCCAGGTCGGCGTGGTGCTGCTGACCCTGACGCTGTGCAGCGGCCTGTTCTACATGCACAATCTGTTCAGCAGCGAAAATATCGATAAAGCGGTGCTGTCGATTATTGCGTGGTTCGTCTATATCGTCCTGCTGTGGGGGCACTATCATGAAGGGTGGCGCGGACGTCGTGTGGTCTGGTTCAGCGTCGCTGGCGCCGGTCTGCTGACGCTGGCCTATTTTGGTAGCCGCGTGCTGCAGCAGTTCGTGAGCTAAGTCTTTTAAGGAATCCTACGTGGAACATATCTCCACCACCACGCTGATCATAACGCTGATCGTCATGGTGATTATCTCTGCCTATTTCTCCGGTTCCGAAACCGGCATGATGACGCTGAACCGCTACCGGTTGCGCCACATGGCGAAACAAGGCAACCGCCCCGCCAAGCGCGTGGAGAAGCTGCTGCGCAAGCCGGACCGCCTGATTAGCCTTGTGCTGATCGGCAATAACCTTGTCAACATTCTCGCCTCGGCGCTGGGCACCATCGTCGGCATGCGCCTGTACGGCGACGCCGGCGTCGCGATCGCCACCGGCGTACTTACCTTTGTGGTGCTGGTATTTGCCGAAGTGCTGCCGAAGACCATCGCCGCCCTCTATCCGGAAAAGGTCGCCTACCCCAGCAGCTTCCTGTTGGCGCCCCTGCAGGTGCTGATGATGCCGCTGGTGTGGCTGCTGAATACCATCACCCGCATATTGATGCGCATGATGGGCATCCGCACCGATACCGTCATCAGCAGCGCCCTGAGCAAAGATGAACTGCGCACGATTGTGAATGAATCCCGTTCACAAATCTCACGACGCAATCAGGATATGCTGCTGTCGGTGCTGGACCTGGAGAAGGTCAGCGTTAACGACATCATGGTGCCGCGCAATGAGATTGTCGGCATCGATATCAATGATGACTGGAAATCTATCGTCCGCCAGCTGACCCACTCCCCGCATGGCCGCATCGTGCTCTACCGCGATTCGCTGGACGATGCCATCAGCATGCTGCGCGTTCGCGAAGCCTACCGTCTGATGACGGAGAAGAAAGAGTTCACAAAAGAGATCATGCTGCGGGCGGCAGATGAGATCTACTTTGTGCCGGAAGGCACGCCGCTCAGCACCCAGCTGGTGAAATTTCAGCGCAATAAAAAGAAAGTCGGTCTGGTGGTCGATGAATACGGCGATATTCAGGGGCTGGTCACCGTCGAAGATATTCTTGAAGAGATTGTCGGCGACTTCACCACCTCCATGTCACCCACCCTGGCGGAGGAAGTGACCCCGCTTAACGACGGCACGGTGATTATCGACGGCAGCGCCAACGTTCGCGAAATCAACAAAGCGTTTAACTGGCACCTGCCGGAAGATGAAGCCCGCACCGTCAACGGTATTATCCTCGAAGCGCTGGAAGAGATCCCGGTCCCGGGCACCCGCGTGCGCATTGAGCAGTACGATATAGATATCCTCGACGTGCAGGACAACATGATCAAACAGGTGAAAGTGATGCCGGTGAAATCATTACGCGAGAGCGTCGCGGAGTAGCGCGAGCGAAGGAAGTAATATCACGGTGGGCTGCGGCCCGCCGTTTTTTTATCTCGCGCCAGCAGCGATGACACAAAAAACGGCCGCCCGCAGGCAGCCGTTGAGCAAGGCAGCAAGCGTTATTTCGCTTTCGCTACCGTCACCATCGCGGCGCGAATAGTACGGCCGTTCAGGGTATAACCTTTCTGCATCACGGCCAGCACGTTGCCCGCCGCCACATCTTCAGACTCGACCATCGCAATGGCCTGGTGGACGTTCGGATCCAGCGGAACGTTGGTGTCGGCGATCACTTCCACGCCGAACTTACGCACTACGTCCAGCATAGATTTCAGGGTCAGTTCGATCCCTTCCACCATCGGCGCCAGCTCCGGGTTAGCCTTGTCAGCCACTTCCAGCGCGCGGTCCAGGCTGTCGATCACCGGCAGCAGTTCATTGACGAATTTTTCCAGCGCGAATTTGTGCGCTTTCTCGATATCCTGCTCGGTACGACGACGCAGGTTATCTTCGTCGGCTTTGGCACGCAGCATCACTTCACGTTCACGTTTCTGCGCTTCAGCCAGCTGGGCTTCCAGATTCGCAATTTTTTCATCGCGCGGATCCACCTGCTCAGCCGAAACTTCAGGCTCTACCGCCTCAACGTCGTCGTGCTGCTCCGTGATAATTTCTTCCGGGGCTTGCCCCTCAGGCGTTTTCTGTTCTTTACTACTCATGAATTTCTCCGCGTTTTTTTCGCATTCATCTCGCTAACTTCGCTTATTATGGGGATCAGTTTCCGGGTTTCAAGGGAAGCGGACAGATTGTCACTATTTCATTTAACGCAAGGACATCCAGATCATGAAGAACCATTTCAAGTGTATCGGCATTGTGGGACATCCTCGTCACCCCACCGCCCTGACCACACATGAAATGCTCTGGCGCTGGCTGTGCAGCAAAGGGTATGAAGTGCTGGTTGAACAGCAGATCGCCCATGAACTTCAGCTCAGCAACGTGAAAACCGGCACGCTGGCGGAGATTGGCCAACAGGCCGATCTCGCGGTGGTGGTGGGCGGCGACGGCAATATGCTCGGCGCGGCGCGGACCCTGGCCCGTTACGACATTAACGTCATCGGCATTAACCGCGGCAACCTCGGCTTTCTCACCGACCTTGACCCGGACAACGCCCTGCAGCAGCTCGCCGACGTGCTGGAAGGCCACTACATCGCCGAGAAACGCTTTCTGCTGGAGGCCCAGGTGTGTCAGCAGGATTGCCAGAAACGTATCAGCACCGCCATCAACGAAGTGGTGCTGCACCCCGGCAAAGTGGCGCATATGATTGAGTTCGAAGTCTATATCGACGAAGTCTTTGCGTTCTCTCAGCGATCCGATGGCCTGATTATCTCCACTCCGACCGGCTCCACCGCCTATTCGCTGTCGGCCGGCGGCCCAATCCTTACGCCGTCGCTGGACGCCATCACCCTGGTGCCGATGTTCCCGCACACCCTTTCAGCGCGACCGCTGGTGATCAACGGCGACAGCACCATCCGCCTGCGCTTCTCTCACCGCTGCAGCGATCTGGAGATCAGCTGCGACAGCCAGATTGCCCTGCCGATCCAGGATGGCGAAGATGTCCTTATTCGCCGCTGTGATTATCACCTCAATCTGATTCACCCTAAAGATTACAGCTATTTCAATACATTAAGCACCAAGCTCGGCTGGTCGAAAAAATTGTTCTGATTTTCACGGCTGCCTCTTTACTGGATAAAAAACCAGTCTATACTGTACGAAAACACAGTATTGGTTTTTCATACAGGAAGGCAGCTATGTTGGCGCAACTCACCATCAGTAATTTTGCTATCGTTCGTGAACTGGAAATTGATTTCCACAGCGGCATGACCGCCATCACCGGGGAAACCGGCGCCGGGAAATCCATTGCCATCGACGCGCTGGGGCTGTGCCTCGGCGGCAGAGCGGAAGCCGACATGGTGCGTCGCGGCGCCACCCGTGCCGACCTGTGCGCGCGCTTCGCGCTGAAAGATACCCCTGCCGCCCAGCGCTGGCTGGAAGAGAATCAGCTGGAGAGCGGGCGTGAGTGTTTACTTCGCCGGGTGATCAGCGCCGACGGCCGCTCGCGCGGCTTCATCAACGGCACCGCCGTCCCGCTCTCGCAGCTGCGCGAGCTGGGCCAGCTGCTGATCCAGATCCACGGCCAGCATGCCCACCAGCTGCTGACCAAACCCGAACACCAAAAAACGCTGCTCGACGGCTATACCGGTGAGTATGCGCTTACTCAGCGTATGGCCGAGCACTATCGCCAGTGGCACCAGAGCTGCCGCGAGTTGGCCCAGCATCAGCAGCAGAGCCAGGAGCGCGCCGCCCGCGCCGATCTGCTGCAGTATCAGCTTAAAGAGCTGAACGAATTTAACCCGCTGCCGGGAGAATTCGAGCAGATTGACGAAGAGTACAAGCGCCTGGCCAACAGCGGCCAGCTGCTCAGCACCTGCCAGCACGCCCTTACGGTACTGGCGGACGGCGAAGAGGCCAATCTGCAGAGCCAGCTTTATACCGCGAAGCAGCTGGTTAGCGAGCTGGTGGGCATGGACAGCAAGCTTTCCGGCGTCCTGGATATGCTGGAAGAGGCGGCCATTCAGCTCAGCGAGGCCAGCGACGAGTTGCGCCACTACCATGACCGTCTGGATCTCGATCCGAACCGTCTGTTTGAACTTGAGCAACGGATTTCCCGACAAATCGCGCTGGCGCGTAAACATCAGGTGATGCCGGAAGAGCTGCCGGCGGTTTATCAGGCGATGCTGGAAGAGCAGCGCCTGCTGGACGACAGCGCCGGCTCGCTGGAATCCCTCAGCCAGCAGGTGGTCGAACATCATCAGCTGGCGCTGGAGACCGCGCGCCAGCTGCATGCCCTGCGCCAGGCCAGCGCCGACGAGCTGACCCAGCTTATCACCGAAAGTATGCACTCACTTTCGATGCCGCACGGGGTCTTCGCGATTGAGGTCGCGTTCGATGAACGCCATCTCACCGCCGACGGCGCCGACCATATTGAGTTCCGCGTCACCACTAACCCCGGTCAGCCGCTGCAGCCAATCGCCAAAGTGGCCTCCGGCGGCGAACTGTCGCGCATTGCGCTGGCGATTCAGGTGATCACCGCGCGTAAAATGGAAACCCCGGCGCTCATCTTCGACGAAGTGGACGTCGGCATCAGCGGCCCGACCGCCGCCGTGGTCGGCAAGCTGCTGCGCCAGCTGGGCGAGTCCACGCAGGTGATGTGCGTGACCCACCTGCCGCAGGTCGCAGGCTGCGGCCACCATCATTTCTTTGTCTGCAAAGAGACCGATGGCGAGATGACCGAAACCCATATGCAGCCGCTGGATAAACGTGCTCGCTTGCAGGAGCTGGCCCGTCTGCTGGGCGGCAGCGAAGTCACGCGCAACACCCTGGCGAACGCGAAAGAGTTGCTTGCAGCGTAAACTTTTTGATTTTCACAGGGTCATAGTGAACAGCAAATTGCCTGCTGACCTGCAGCCGGAGGTTTCCAACGGCGCGAAGGTCTATTATTATCGGCATATTACAGATGAGCCACGTACTGCTCGGGCCCAAAAAGGAATCAAATCACTATGCGCTGTAAAACGCTGACTGCTGCCGCAGCGGTTCTTCTTATGTTGACCGCAGGCTGTTCCACTCTGGAACGAGTGGTTTACCGTCCTGACATCAACCAGGGTAACTATCTGGCACCAAACGATGTAGCAAAAATTCGTGTCGGTATGACGCAACAGCAGGTAGCTTATGCTCTGGGGACGCCAATGATGACGGATCCGTTCGGCACCAATACCTGGTTCTATGTCTTCCGTCAGGAGCCGGGCCACCAGAAAGTGACTCAGCAGACCCTGACCCTGACCTTCAACAGCGGCGGTGTGTTGACTAACATTGATAACAAGCCTGCGCTGACCAGTCAGTAAGGCCCGGAAAAGCAAAAAGCGCTCGATGAGCGCTTTTTTTATGGCTGATAGTCGGTCTGCTGCAGGTTACTTTGCGGCGCTTTTCTCTGCCCGCTGGCGACGCAGCTCTTTCGGGTCTGCGATCAGCGGACGATAGATTTCCACCCGGTCGCCGTCGTGAACTTCGTCATGCAGCTTTACCGGACGACTGTAGATACCCAGCTTGTTTTTCGCCAGATCAATGTCATCACGCAGCGCCAGCAGACCGCTGGCGATAATCGCCTGCTCGACCGTCGCCCCCTCGTCCAGGGTGACCCGCTGCAGATACTGCTTTTCAGGCAGCGCGTAGGCGACTTCAACACGAATATTAGCCGGCACTGTAAACCTCTTTGGCGCGCGAAGTGAACGCCTGCACCATGTTAGCGGCCAGCTCTTTGAAGATCCGGCCAAAAGCCATCTCAATCAGTTTATTGGTAAACTCGAAATCGAGATGGAATTCGATTTTGCAGGCCTCGGGGCTCAGCGGAATAAACTTCCAGCCGCCAATCAGCTTCTTGAACGGGCCATCCACCAGGCTCATCAAAATGCTCTGGTTGCTGGTCAGTGTATTGCGTGTGGTGAAGGTCTTACTGATGCCGGCTTTGGACACATCAACCGCCGCCGTCATTTGCGTCGGCCCCAATTCCAGCACGCGGCTACCGGTGCAGCCTGGCAGAAAATCAGGATAGGACTTCACATCGTTTACCAGTTGATACATCTGTTCCGCGCTGAAAGGCACCAGCGCAGTACGGCTAATCTGAGGCATAGCAGGTTCCACATTTAAACACAGTGCAAATAATATCATTTATCTGCTGCTAAAAAAAACGCTGTGCCGCAACTCGTGCTAAGATGCGCAGTACACCTCGCAGGATGCGATCGAGGTAACTGTGTATAAGACGATGACTTCAGGACATTATGACTAAGAAAAAAGCCCACAAACCTGGATCAGCCACCATTGCGCTGAATAAACGCGCCCGTCACGAATACTTTATCGAAGATGAATACGAGGCTGGTCTCGCCCTGCAGGGCTGGGAAGTCAAATCCCTGCGTGCAGGCAAAGCCAACATCGGCGATAGCTATGTCATCCTGAAGGATGGCGAAGCCTTCCTGTTCGGCGCCAACTTTACGCCCATGGCCGTGGCTTCCACCCACTATGTCTGCGACCCGACGCGCACCCGTAAGCTGCTGCTCAACCAGCGCGAACTCGACACGCTGTACGGCCGCATTAACCGCGAAGGTTACACCGTCGTCGCCCTGTCGCTGTACTGGAAGAACGCCTGGTGCAAAGTGAAAATCGGCGTCGCCAAAGGTAAGAAACAGCACGACAAGCGTACCGACCTGAAAGATCGTGAATGGGCGCTGGATAAGGCGCGTATTATGAAGCACGCCGGACGTTAATTTCCCCTCCCCGAGGGCCAGCTCTCGCTGGCCCTTACGCTATATCCTTGTTGATGCTGCTTTTTCGTCCACCCTGCTGAAATAATCCTGCGTGATGGGGCTGGTAACGACATTCACAAATCTGTTATACTTGACCTACACATTGGGGCTGATTCTGGATTCGACGGGATTTGCGAAACCCAAGGTGCATGCCGAGGGGCGGTTGGCCTCGTAAAAAGCCGCAAAAAATAGTCGCAAACGACGAAAACTACGCTTTAGCAGCTTAATAACCTGCTCTGAGCCCTCTCTCCCTAGCTTCCGCTCTTAAGACGGGGATCAAAGAGAGGTCAAACCCAAAAGAGATCGCGTGGATGCCCTGCCTGGGGTTGAAGCGTTAAATCTAATCAGGCTAGTTTGTTAGTGGCGTGTCTGTCCGCAGCTGGCAAGCGAATGTAAAGACTGACTAAGCATGTAGTGCCGAGGATGTAGGAATTTCGGACGCGGGTTCAACTCCCGCCAGCTCCACCAAATATTGATGTACTGAAGTTCAGTAAAGTCTACTAAGCCCGCACAGCACAAGCTCTGCGGGCTTTTTTACGTCTATTGTAGTCTAGTGAGAATTGCTGAGAACTACGAGTTATGGCACCCTGAATGGGACCCACGAAGATGGGTCCTAAAATCGAGGGTCCCAAACATGGCCAAAATCGCTAAGAAGCTCACTGACACTGAAATCAAAAGCACCAAACCTGCCGAAAAAGAGGTTAACCTTTTTGACGGCGATGGTTTGCTGTTGCGAATCGCTCCCCTGGCGAAGGGAGGGAAGAAAAATTGGTATTTCAGATATGCAGTGCCTGTGACCAAAAAGCGAACTAAGGTGAGCTTAGGAACCTATCCTCACCTTACACTTGCGAAGGCACGAGCTTTACGTGATGAATACTTGTCGTTGCTTACAAATGGTATAGACCCCCAAGTTCATAACAACCAAAAAGCCAATGCACTGAAAGATGCCACGGAACATACATTTCAAGCAGTAGCCAAGAAGTGGCTTGATGAGAAAGTCAAAACGTCAGGCATCTCCCAAGATCATGCTAACGACATCTGGCGAAGCCTAGAGAGAAATATCTTTTCCACATTGGGTGATACCCCAATTAAGGAGATTCGCCCTAAAATGCTTAAACAGCATTTAGAACCCATAGAAAAACGAGGTGTCCTTGAAACACTTCGCCGCATCATATCCCGCCTGAATGAAATTTTCCGCTATGCAGCAACAGAAGAACTCATAGAATTCAACCCGGCAGACAACCTGGGGCAACGGTTCAGCAAGCCAAAAAAACAGAATATGCCAGCATTACCCCCTTCCGAACTCCCTCGCTTCTTGGTTGCTCTAAACAATGCTTCTATCCGTTTGGAAACAAGGCTACTGATTGAGTGGCAACTTCTCACATGGGTTCGCCCAGGTGAAGCTGTTCGCACAAGATGGTCAGATATTGATATTGAAACTGGCATGTGGAACATCCCGGCGGAGTTTATGAAAATGAAGAAGCCTCACAAAGTTCCACTGAGCAAAGAAGCTTTGCGAGTTTTGGATTTAATGAAAGTCATCAGCGGGCATAGAGAGTGGGTGTTCCCCAGTATCAAAGCTCCACTCAATCACATGCATGAACAAACAGCTAATGCGGCCATAATCCGTATGGGTTTCGGAGGTGAGCTTGTAGCTCACGGTATGCGATCCATTGCTAGAACGGCTGCTGAGGAGTCTGGCAAGTTTAGGACTGATGTCTTAGAAGCCGCCCTTGCCCACTCGAAGAAAGATGAAATAATTGCAGCCTACAATCGTGCAGAGTATCTCACTGAACGGGTGGTTCTCATGCAATGGTGGAGTGACTATGTTTCGTCTCAAAAATGCAAAGTTATTGCCGCATAACTCTCCCATGATGGATTAACTATCTTGATTTAGTTAAAGAATTAATAATCACACCATTAACCTATGTGGACTAAGCATAGCCATTTACAAATGGGGACATTGAGTCCACATAACGAAAGCTGTCGGTCATATCAGCTAAATAATTCACATCTCTTCTCGATTATCATACACCTCGAAGATCTACCAAATTCGCTCTAATCAATGATAAAACAGTTGAATTCGGTTAAAATTTGATCAATTTTATCCTCTACATTGTATTGAATCATCCATGAGGTTTCGTGCATGGCTAGCGAAAATGACAAAAATCATAGAGTTAGGGTCGCGCAGTACTTGAGGATGTCTACCGACCATCAGCAATATTCTTTACATAATCAGTCCGAATATATCAAAGATTATGCTGAAAAGAACAATATGGAAATCGCTTATACCTACGATGATGCAGGTAAGAGCGGAGTCAGTATCGTAGGCAGGCATTCTTTGCAGCAGTTACTTAGCGATGTAGAACAAAAGAAAATAGATATACAGGCTGTATTGTTTTATGATGTGAGCCGTTTTGGTCGTTTTCAAAATAGTGATGAAGCGGCATATTATTCCTTTCTATTTGAGAGAAATGGTGTAGATCTTATATATTGTTCCGAACCTATACCCACTAAAGATTTCCCTTTAGAGTCCTCTGTTATACTGAATATAAAAAGATCTAGTGCTGCATATCACAGCAGGAATTTATCTGAAAAGGTATTTATAGGGCAAGTAAATTTAATAAAGCTTGGTTATCATCAAGGCGGTATGGCTGGTTATGGGCTGAGACGTCTTTTAGTAGACGAAAATGGCATAGCTAAAGAAATATTGAGTTTCCGCAAAAGAAAGAGTATTCAAACAGATAGGGTAATATTAATTCCGGGACCAAAAAATGAAATAAAAATTGTAAATAGAATATATGATCTCTTTATAGATAATAACGTCCCAGAATTCATTATTGCTGAGAGATTAAATGAACAGAACATACCTGCAGAAAATGGAACATTATGGACTCGTGCAAAAATACATCAAATTTTGACAAATGAAAAATATATTGGAAACAACATATATAACAAAACCTCATCTAAATTAAAAAGTAGGCTTGTAAAAAACCCCAAACATGAATGGGTTAGATGTGACAAGGCATATAAACCTATTATTTCAAAGAAAAAATACAATAAAGCTCAAGAAATAATTCAGCTCCGATCCATTCATTTGACTAATGAAGATCTATTAGAAAAACTAAAACAAAAATTAGAATCTAATGGAAAACTATCAGGCTTTATCATTGATGAAGATGATACAGGCCCTTCATCTTCTGTTTATAGAACCCGATTTGGTGGTCTTTTAAGAGCATATACTTTGATTGGTTATAAGCCAGAACATGATTACAGCTATCTCAAAATAAATGAAGCACTAAGATCATTTTACTCAGAGATAATTGAGGATTTTAAGGGTGAAATTTTAAAAAGTAACTGTCATATAGACGAGTATAAATATGCCCCAATGCTTTACATCAATGATGAGTTTTTAATTTCCGTCCTTGTTACTAAATGCATACATATGAAATCAGGTAAACTTAGATGGAAAGTCCGGTTTGATAACTCACAGAAAGCAGACATAACAATTGTTATACGAATGAATTCACAAAATATTTCACCTCTTGATTTTTATATCATACCAAAGATTGAAAACGAATATAATAAAATGTGCATGACGGAAACAAACAACATTCGATTAGATCTCTATAGATTTGATAATCTTGATAAACTTCTACAAATTATTACTCGCATGAAAGTGAGGGAACTATATGCTGCCTGAAAAAAATGAATTCCCAATAATTCAAATTGAGATTGCAAAAATAAAATTTCTTAACCCACGAACAAGAAATAAGGTAGTGCATGAAGAAATAAAGGAAAGCATAAAAAAAAGAGGATTAAGCAAGCCTATAAGCGTAAGAGCTATTGATGAAGGCGATTTCAAATATGCTTTAATTTGTGGTCAAGGGAGAATAGAGGCTCTCGTTGCATTAGGTGAAACTATTATTCCAGCAATTATAAGAGATGTATCAGAAGAAGATGCTTACGTTATGAGTTTAGTTGAAAACATTGCAAGGAGAAGACCACGTTCTAATGAGTTATTACAGGTGATTAAAGACATGAAAATCAGAGGACTTTCAGACTCCGAAATAAGTGAGATTACTGGATATTCATCGAACTGGGTGAGCAGTATTAATATGCTACTTGATAAGGGAGAGCATAAACTTCTCTCAGCAGTCGAACGGGGTAATTTGCCTCTGTATCTCGCAGTGCAATTTGCAAGATGTGAAACTGAGGAAGCACAAGATATTCTTACCGAAGCATATGATAAAAAATTAATAAAAAGTCGGGACATTATAAAGATAAAACACATTCTAAATCAAAGAACAGTTGGGAATAAAGGTGCAAAAGCAGCCGGATTTTATTATCACAAACCATCAAAAAGGATGACTGCAGAGGAGTTGATTGAGCTTTATGAAAATAGTATCGCTGAACATAAATCTGTTTATAACAACTCAAAATTCATAAAAACCAACCTACTAATAGTAAATGAGATTTTTAACATCATAATGATGAATAAAAGCTTTCAACATATACTTGAACAAGAGAATCTTTCAGAACTACCATCTCAGATATTAACCCCAGTAAACAAAGAGGTATTAAAATGATTCAGATACGTTTTGGCGATAATTTTATTTACCTGGAAACTAATAAGTTAATTCCATCTAAGGAATTATTAGAAAACGTAAAGCGAAGCCATAAATATCATCAAATAGTTACCTCTATCGAAAGCTTAGGTATTATTGAACCAATAATAGTATTCTATGACAAAGATAAAGATGTCACTAAGATACTTGATGGCCATTTAAGGGTTGAGGCTTTAAAAGACTTAGGTATAGAAAAAGCTCCATGTATACTTTCGAGCATAGATGATGCTTTCACTCCTAACAAACAAGTGAATCATATAAATGTAGTTGAAGAACATAGAATGATAATTAAGTCTCTGGCAAAAGTATCAATTGAAAAACTTAGTGCTGCTTTGGGCATATCTGTTGATGCCATAAAAGATAAAGCGAATGTGATGAACGGCATAGATCCAAGTGTAATTGCGAAACTTTCTGATAAACCTATACCTAAGGCTACATTTGACGTTTTGAGGAAAATGAAGCCAATTCGCCAAATTGAAGCAGTCGGTACAATGATTAATTTTGATAATTATAGTTAAAAAAATTTGCAATGAGCATCTTGGATGCAACACCGGCATCGATGATAGTAAATAAAAGGGAAAAACACTCCCTATAAAAAGGACATTAAAAAAAACCATACTTCGTCTGGAACAAGAAATGGCAACAACTTCGGAAGAAACGAAAAAGCTTCAAACCGAGTATGGTTCAGATATGTTGAAATTCGTTATAATCCAGTCATATATTAATAAATTACTTGGCAATTCTAAAGTTCTTCATTGGTTCTTAGAAAACGAGGTTGATTATCTTAATGAGTTAAAAAGAATTTCTAGAATAAATTCTTTGGATGATAAGAATCTTACTGAAAACAGCAAGTCATAGTCATGGTTTTATATAGCCTAAATAAACCAAGAAGTATACTTACACAACGACCTTCACGCCGAAGAAGCTGTCAGATACGCCAGCAACCAAAGCATTACGTTTAAGTGTCAGTCATTGATACGAAGGGATAACTGCGTATCAGCAGCCGGACATTGAGTCGAATAAAGGCTGGTAGAGAGGGACAGTTCTGTGTCACCGGGAGATTCGTCAGAAACATCAGCGGCAGAACAGATGAACCAGCAATTGGTAGTGCACAGAAAACTCTCCAGTATTTAATTATTCAACTTAACACTAAAAAAAATCACATAGTTAATATCATAATTTTTCTTTGGTCTACGTATGCGAGAGATATTGTGGCTTTAACCGGGTATTAGGAGTCGTTTCAGATAAAAGATGTTCTTCGATTCGACTGGACTTGGTAATAGCAATAAGTAATCGTTAATATTGAAGTACGAAAGGCTACTTCAAAACAAAGTAACCTTTCCAATATTCCCATCTATGGGACAAGTGGTACATTAACTGCACATAGTGCAGGATACATATGACATAAAACTTTTTATTTATGGCATACATTATAAATAACTTGTATTTTATGAATGTCAATAGGTTCTTGTTTAATACTTTTAAAATAATTAATTGATTGTTTTTATTATAGCTTCGCTTGTACAAGCGAAGATCCTATTGTTCTTGAATGAATAATGCCAATTATAAGAGAAGCAAGGGCTAACCCTGCGAAGCCGCTGCGCTTGCTTCTCCGGATTGCCCTTGCTTTTCTTCCCTTCGGTCAGAAAAGAAAAGAACTACCTGTAATGCTGTTCATTCTACTGATACGTTTCTACTGTGCGCGCTATTTTGTTGGCGATGTGGATTCACCACCAAAGCTTCCCGACATTATTTCGCATATCAAACCACTATCAGAGAATACATGCAAAATCATGATTATTTCGGATACTAACTCGTGATTAATTGAGATACTACCTTGCAGGTATTATTCTATTTTTATTTATACCAGACAGCCAATCCTTATATTAATTTAAATGGCATTACACACTCGCATTAAAAACAATTAAAAATAAATTTGAAAAACAAAAATCCATTGATTATTGTTGTTTTACATTATAACCATGGAGATAAAATATGAACCAACAATCTTTAATCGATAATAACCTGAAACTTTTTAAAATAAAATCACCAGCAGAACTCATAAAATTATTAAAGACAGGAATTGACATAAACACGCTAAATTCATCGAACCAGAATGCGCTGTTCGGTTGCAGATACCCTGAGCTTATGGAAGCAATGATTAATGCCGGAATAAATATTAATCATACTGACATGTTTAACAGGAATGCGCTTTTCTATGCAACTTGTCCAGAAACCCTGTGTGTGTTGACTGAGAACGGGATTGATATCAATCATACGGACACGCTGGGCAGGAATGCGCTTTTCTACACCAGTGACGCTGAATCAGTTCAGTTACTGGTAAAAAATGGTATCAGCATAAACCACCCTGAACTTGAAGATAAAAATGCGCTTTTCTTTGCGACCAATGAAAGCTCAGCCAGAGAACTCATCGACAGTGGTATTGATATTAACCACACTGACAGCTATGGAAGAAATGCGCTTTTCTACGTCTGTGAGGCTGACGTTAAGCGTCTGCTGATTAAGAAAGGTATCAATGTTAACCAAAGGGATATATATGGTCATAATTCCATTAACATTATCGGCATAGATGCTGACTTACTGGATGTTTATTTCGCTGCGGGCCTTGATCCTGACATACAGGATCGAAATGGGAACAGCTTAATTTTTCACCCTTATAAAAAACCAATTACAGACATTTTAATCAACAATGGCTGCGATATAAACCGTGTTAATAATAATGGAGAAACCGTCTTTGAATACATACAGACCATGTTGTTCAGCAACTATCAACTTGACCAGTGTCTCAGCGTGCTTACACCTTACATTAACCTTATTAAAGCAAGACCATTAATTTTCAATCGCCTTACTTATGGCTGCATTGAGCTAATTAAATTTTTGCAAAGCCAGAATATCGATTACAAAATTAATGACCGTTGCGTTGTTAGATACGCCAACAAAGATATTAAAAATTTTATTACTGAAGCGCAGAAAGTTATTGATCTCAGCAATATCACCCTTTGCTCATGGTATGACACCCCGCTGGTCAGCGTAAAAAACAAGGAGATCATTAAATGGTTCATAAGAAACAATGTAAATGTAAATATTAATGACATTGAAGATCAGGACATTCTCACTGAAATTCTTGCCTACCTTGCACTAAGGGAACATAAAACGCTTAAAACCGTAATTAAACCGTATATAAAACGCACCGCCTGTAAAAGAAGGCTGTGAGGATTTTATTCTCATATCCAGTTTTGATTCACTCTCGATACTTACAGTAAGAAATTATGTGTACGTCAATAAATATGGGCGCTGTATAGTGTGATATAGCTATCAGCGTCTCCCTGATTGACTACGTCATAGTAAAGGTTGTATGAATGACGACCTCGGCACTCTGACAGTAATAAATAATACCGCCTTCAACATAGTATAGGAAAACATTCTCACACACTAAATGAACTTAAATCCTAATGTGATAATTAACTAAATGGGGGTTAGATAACCTAAATTCTATTTTCATACATGTAATGATTTGAGCCGATGGCTTAGCCATTGGAAAATTATAGTTTCGAGAAATGGGCTATTGCACTGAAGAAAAATCCAGAAAGAATTATCGGTTTTGGAGGACTTAGCGTTATCCGTTATGACTGATACACAGATAATTAACTTGGGGTATCGTTTCTCTATAAAGTGATGAGGAAAAGGTCTGGCAACAGAGTTAGCTAAATATGTGGTCAGCTATGGAATTAGTATTTTAAAACTGGCTGAAATTTCTGCGTTAGTAAGACCAAACCATCTGGCATCCCAAAAGCTCCTGACTACAGCAGGTCTCCGGTATGTGCGTGATATTCATAATGTGAAAAATGAGCCCGCAAGCATGCTTTTCACTCTGACTCTGGATGAGTGGAACAATACTCTAAGTTTGGATACTACCTCACCCATTAACCACTATAGTTCGTGCGTAACGTCCGCTCTTGACACAAAGCAGGCGTTCGTTACCTTAACGTAACTCTTCTTCATTTAACCCAGTCTTTCAGTACCAGACACGCAAACATATAAGTTGTCCAGGGGTTGCGGATTTATACATATTGATCAGGATAACGTCGGTTGATGACGCTTGAATGTTCGGGCAAGAAAAGCTTTGGCCTGCATAAAAGTCATTACGTCAAATAGTGGCGACCTGAACTAAACCAGGCATTCAGGGTAAGCGGTCAAGGGATAAAATAATATGCAGGTGACTACCGAGGGGAGTAAAGGCTCTTTTGGCGCCCGATTTTACAATGATAGTGGTATTGTAAATCGGGCCGCAGGTTTTCAGATTAATGGAAAACAATAGCACCAATAGCAGCCGGCTCCAGATCTGTGCCGTCATTCATTGCCCAGCGGACAAAGCTGCTGCCTTCAAGGAGACTTAAAATCTGAAACGCTTTCTGCCGGGGTGTGCCTGTTGCCGCGAATTCACCAGCCGCAGTACCTTCCTCTATGGTTTTCTCAAGCCACTGCAGTTGCAGGGTAAAGTATTTCCGCGTAAGGCTTTGCATGGTTTCCGGCAGGGCAGCCATTTCAGCTGCCAGTGCTCCGCATAGCGGTAACATACCATCAGCCATTGCAGCCCGAAACAATGCAGCGAAAGCACAGAGCCGACCAAAAGCATTTGGAAAGTCATGATCGATTTTTTCGAAATCCACAGCCGAACGATTGATGTAGGTTTCAACAATTTCCACACCAAGATCTTCTTTTTTTGGGAAATAATGGTGAATACTGGCCTTTCTGATACCGACCATTTTTTCCAGATCAGCGTAACTGAAGGCAGCATAACCTCTGGAACGCAGCATAAACTCTGCAGAATTGATTAATGATTGTCGGGTATCCATAGACATAAAATCGACCTGTGTGAAAAATGACGAAGCAAGGGCAGGCGCTTGCTCCTGTTTCAAATCAGGGCGTCTGCCATCATGCAACTTAGGTTATTGTGCAATGACGAGTTTCGGCTCCATCTTAATGGAACGCGAGAAATTCGCATAGTTTGGTGACGTCTTCAGTACGGCCTGATGAATTTCTTCAATTTCTGCCGGCTGAGCGTCAGCATCAATAAACGCGGTGTACTGGACTGAATCGTATCCGGGGTTAACATTTTCATCCAGCCCAAGGAAACCACGCAGATCCAGTTCGCCTGACGTTTCGATTTTCAGGGAATTAACCTTAATGCCCTTGCTGGCAGCTACCGCCACATACGCTACGGTCAGACAGGCATTCAGCGCAGCCATGAGCAGTTCCTGTGGGTTAGGTGCAGTATCGCTTCCAAGTATTTCTGATGGTTCATCAGCGGCGACATGGAAGGTACGCTCGATGCTGTCACCAAAGAGTTCATATGACTTCATGGTAGAAACTGAACGGGTCTGTCCTGCCCAGCGGGTCTCTACGTTAAACCTGGCTTTTGCTTTTTCCGGGTTTTGGGTCACTTTTTCGGCGAATTGCTGGAATGCAGCAACATCAATACCGTTCATTTTCTCTGTCATCTTGATATTCCTGTTCATTGAGATTTACCGGGCAGCCGGATTACAGAAGGCGCCCGGATTTGAGTCTGTCGGTAACTAACCGAGCCGGAATTACAGCTCGTCGTAGGCGTCCATTACCCGTGCTGAATAGACAAAAGCAGCACCGGCGTTAAGCGCAATCGCAGTCCCTACTGCAGCACCGATTTCATCTTTCGTTGCACCAGCTTTTTTGGCGGCGGCCACGTGTGCGGAAATACAACCGTCACAACGAGTAGTCACTGCCACAGCAATGGCAATCAGTTCGTGAGTTTTGGCATCCAGAACACTGTTTTCGCGCGTAGCGGTTTCAAGACCATGAAACGCGTTAGCAACAGGTTTATTTGTTTTGGCCAGATTACCGACGCTTTTGATCAGCGCGGAGAGACGATTGCCCCATTCTGCAGACATGATGATTTCCTCTGATTAGTAAAAAATTAATTGCCGAGTTTCCGGGCTGCCATTACACCGCCATCCACATCCCAGACTGCCCCGGTTACCCACGAAGCTTTATCTGAAAGCAGGAAAACAATAGTTTCCGCAACATCGCGCGGTGTACCATTCCGGCCCAGCGGATGGAAGTTATTGAAACTGGCCAGCGCACCATCCAGTTGTTCACCCGGAATAAAACGTTCGAAAATTCGGGTTTCAACAATACCAGGGCTTACTGCATTGACACGGATACCGTGCTCAGCCAGCTCTGCTGCGGCGTGGCGTGTCAGAGTATCCAGACCCGTTTTGGCCATGGAGTAAGCTGAAGCGGTGATGGTTTCTACTGCCTGGCGTGCAGCGACTGCAGTAACATTCACAATAGATCCAGCTTTCTTCTGATCTACAAGTGATGCAGCAACATGCTGTGTAATAAAGAAGAATGCCCGGTTCAGATCGAGGAAGTTGTTGTAATCCACGACTGAATGCTCAAGGAAACTTTTTGGATAGTAAATGCCAGCGGAATTGACCAGCATATCAATATCGCTGTGATCCTCTTTCAGGGCAGCGATGAGCTTTGCAACACTTTCCATACTGGATAAGTCAGCAGTCAGAGCGAATGCATTCTCCTCACCCGAAATAGCCACGAGTTCCTGGCGTGCGGCTTCTGCTTTTTCAGCACGGCTACCTACAATGACAGCCTTTCCGCCCTGCTCTAAAACCATCTTTGCTGTTTCAAGACCGATCCCACTGGTGCCACCAATGATCAGGACTTTATGATTCGTAAACTGTGTATCTTGCATAATGCCTCCGGTGAGGTAAGTTTCTGTAGTTGCCTATCAACTGGTAGGTAGTCTGGGCGAGAGTATTTTCTTTGTCAAGTTTACGTTTTATTTTTTTACTGACCGATGTTGGGTTCTGACATCTAAAACATCGTCAAAACCCAACGGATGGTATCGTCAGTGTACGTCTGCTTCGTGTTCGGTAATTGATGAAAAAATAGCTGCGTATTGCTCTGCAGTTTTCTGTCCTGTAAGACGTTTCATCAGCTGACCATTTCTGAACACCAGAACAGAAGGAAGCCCAAAAACCTCATACCGAGTTGATAAAACAGGTGATTTATCAACATTCACCACACCAACTTTGACATGTGGCCCCAGTTTTCTTGCGAATTGCAAATATTCCGCTTCACTCTCACGACAGGGTGGACACCACGGTGCAAAGAACCTGATTACGGCCAGTCCCTCACCCCATGCGATATCATGAAAGTTGTCTTCATTGTAGGTGCGTACATTTGTCATCGTTATCTCCGGCGTTGTACGTATCAGTCATTACGGCACGAAAAAACATATTTTCACTTGCCTACCTAGTAGTAGGTTGGTATGGTACGCACACTTTCACTCGCTGACAAGATTGACCCGACATCCATGATTAATGCTGCGGGTGATTTTTGACGGAGTGACCAGAACGGTCGTTGCGGCCAGAAATTTCGTGACTCTTAAGATGAGGAATGCAATGAAGACGTTATTTACCCCTTACAACCTCGGTGGCGTTGAGCTGAAAAATCGCGTGGTTATGGCACCTATGACACGTACTCGCACGTTGAATGACATCGCTGATGACGTAGTTGCCTTGTATTACGCGCAGCGTGCTTCAGCCGGATTGCTGATCACTGAAGGGCTGCCTGTTTCCGAAGAAGGTCGCGGGTATCTCTATACGCCTGGTCTCTATAATGATGCGCATGTTGAGGGATGGCGTAAGGTAACGGATGCTGTCCATGCGAAAGGTGGCCGAATTTTCGCGCAGCTGTGGCATGTGGGGCGTATGTCTCATACCTCACTACAACCTGGTCATATTGCCCCCGTCTCTTCAGGCACCATTCCTGCGACTAATACAACAGTATTTGCCTGGGACGAAAGTGGTAAACCCGGCCCGGTTGCCCCAAGCATTCCGCGTGCACTCGAAACGCATGAAGTGAAGCGCGTTACCCGCGATTTTGTGAAGTCAGCACAACTGGCGGTGGAAGCCGGGTTTGATGGCGTTGAAATCATGGCGGCTAACGGTTTCATCTTTGACCAGTTCCTGAGCAGTGAGCTGAATACCCGTACCGATGAGTATGGTGGTTCGGTAGAAAATCGTCAGCGCTTCCTGCTGGAGACCATTGATGCCGTTTCCGATGCAATTGGCGGCAACAAAGTCGCAGTACGACTCTCTCCGTTCGGTCGCATCTATGATCTTGCCCCCTATGCCGGGGAAGAAGAAACCTGGTCAGAAATGGCAAAGGCTCTTAGCCAGCGCTCCCTGGCCTACGTGCACCTCTATTTCCAGCCGACCTACGTCACCGCACCGCAAGCCGCTGAGAAATTTAAAGCTGATTTCCGTGAATCATTTGGTGGGACGATCATTGCAGCAGGTGGATTCAGCCGTGATATTGCAGAAGAACGCCTGAATAACAACGAAGTTGACCTGGTTGCGTTTGGTGTGCCATTTATCGCCAACCCGGATCTGGTTGAAAGAATGAAAAATAACTGGCCGCTGGCGGAAAGCGATCGCACGACCTATTACGGTGTAAGCGGCTCTCCGGAAAAGGGCTATACCGATTACCCGGTATACAGCGAAAAATAATTAAGTCGGCCCGGATAATATAAATCCGGGCATTTTACTTTACCTGTCATATATCTTCAGAGTACAAAATGAAATCATTAATGCCCCGAATCTCAGTAGATGTCTGGTCTGATTATGTCTGTCCGTGGTGCTGGATCGCTAAAAAAAGATTTGAAAAGGGTCTGGAAGAGTTTGAATATTCTAAACAGGTCGATGTACGTCATCACAGCTATCGTATTGCAAATGACCACCCCCCTATTCCATTCAGATCGGCTTTGTATCAGAAGTTTGGTGGTGAGCATGGCGCAGAGTTAATGATGAACCAGATTGAAAGCACGGGGAAATCAGAGGGATTGATCTATAACTTTGACACTATGCTTTTTGGCGATACACGTGAAGCGCATACCCTTGCAGCTGCTGCGCGTGAGGCAGGGCTCGGAACACAGATGTCAGAAAAGTTGTTCTCTGCGGCCACAACTGAAGGGCGTTCTATTTTTGACAGGGATGTATTGATTGCTCTGGCAATTGAAGCCGGTATGACAGAGTCTCAGGCTGAAAGTGCCCTTGAAAACCCTGTATTCAGGGATTCTGTTGATGACGATGAGGCAAAGGCTCGTGCGATAGGTGCAAGTGGCGTACCTCTATTTGTGATCAATAATAAATATGCAATCAGTGGCGCACAGCCAGCCGCGAATTTTTTTGAGCGCCTTGAGACAAGTCTGGGAAGAAACCAAAGATGAGTCCATGTTCATGGAGGGGATGGTCTGCGGAATAGATGGTTGTAAATAATGTCTACAGGCATTCGTGGCTAACCTGGCTTCCGTCAGTAATCTTCAGTCTGAAATTGTTCCGGAAGTCAGCTTAAATTCGCCAATTAATTTTTTCACTTTGCCCCTGTTTCCCGGTTATTTTGCGGGCATCTTCAGGCATTCACGATAATTCGATTTCTGAACATAAATTCAATCTATGCTTCCGTTTTCTATGGTTATTTCTGCCAACACCCTGAATGGCTGTAATAGTACGGAGGGATCACGTGTCCGCCAGACAACTGCAATTTCTAATTCAGGTATCGGTGCTGCTATTTCAACAAATTCTAACCCTTCTGAAGGAATATCCTCTGTTCTGCCAGAGACGAATACTACGCCAAGACCAGCTCGTGCCAGTCCGACACACGTCTGGTTTTCTCCACATGAACGCAGGCGGGGACGAAATCCTGCCTCCTCACAAAGTCGGATAATTTCATCATAAACGGCAGGGAACTGCTCTTTGCAGGGGATAATAAACTCCTCATTTGCAAAAGCAGCCAACGGAAGCGGTTTATTTTTTCCTGCCAGAGCGGCTTGCGGGTGACGGCTGGATACCGCTAATCTGAGTCGCTCTTTATGCAGCGGAATGACTGTCAGCGCCTCATCTTCAACCGGCGTTAATACGAAGCCTACATCAATTTCGGCTGACAGCAGCGCTTCGACCTGAGCATGGGTGGTCATTTCCCTGACGTCCAACTCAATTTCAGGATACTTCTCGCTGAAAAGTCGCAGTAAATCAGGAGTGACCGTCTGCATAGCCAGAGTGGTATATCCCACCGTGAATTTACCGCTTTGTTCAGCCACAACATGACGAACCGTCTGCTGGACAGACTCAACATGTGCGATAAGAGGCCGGACTTCATTAAGCAGAACAGTTCCTGCGGGTGTCAATGAAACGCGGCGGGTGGTTCTGTCAAAAAGCCTGGTGCCAATCTCATGTTCGAGTTGGGCGATAACACGTGTCACTACGGGCTGTGATATGTTGAGCCGTTCAGAGGCGCGATTAAAACTGAGGGTCTCTGCGACTTGCAAAAAATAACGTAATGCTTTGATATCCATCTAACAACCTCAATAATAACATCAAAAAACACCGCCATAGCAGATAAACCATACCATCAATTAATGCAGAAATAGAATTAATATTGATTCGTTATTGCGAATTAACTCTTCCTGTCTTGCAACCTACAATGCAGTCATTCAAGAGCATTGCGAGAGGTATCCTATGTCAGTCAAGAGTGTTAATAAAGAGACGTTTTCACAGGAAGTACTGAACAACAACCTTCCTGTTTTGGTGGATTTCTGGGCGCCATGGTGTCCACCCTGTGTCTCAGTCGCACCAACCATCGAACAACTTTCAGGTGAGCATGAAACCCGGCTGAAAGTTGTGAAGGTCAATATCGATGAAAATGTCGAACTGGCCAGCATCTATGGTATTCGCTCGATACCCTCCTTCAAAGTATTTAATAAAGGGGAGATCGTTCTGGAATTTGGTGGTGCTTTGCCCAAAAAACAGATAGAAGAAAAACTGAATGATTACTTAACTACTGAAAAATAGTTATCGTTAAAAGCAATGAGGAAGATAAAGCAATTGTTTAATTTCATAGACGATAGCGTCATTAAACCATCTCATTAAACTGAAGCACATAAATGAAATTACCATGGGTTATTTTTAACCCGTCACATTTGTATCTTAACTTAGCAAAGTGTTATTAAATAACTGAGGAAATATCATGAAAGCCATTAATAAAGTTTTTATCATCACTGCTCTTTCACTGGTTTCGTTAACCAGCTTTGCACAGTCTGTCACCGCAACAGGCAGTACGCTCGATGAAGCCCATGCAAAGATCGCAGCAAAAGCAAAAGAAGCCGGAGCAGAATATTCCATCACTGAAGCATACAGCGGCAACAGAGTGCATATGACTGCAAAATTAACACACTGAACGGGTTTGTGGCAGGCAGTAGGTTTAAGTACTTAATACAAGGCCCTGCAGCGTACAGTTGAATGGCAAAAAGGGAAGTCCTGTTGGTATTTCCTTAAAGGATCTGTTCCTTAACATAGACTGTATCGCTGTTAAAAGCATGCGAAAACAACCCATACATAATGATCAGGGAAGTACGTATTTCTGAGACGAGCCCAACCCGTTCTGAATTCATCATTATTGATGCCGCTGACGGAACGTGCGTCACGTGATCAGGTAGGTAGCGGCGGTGTTTGATGTGCAGGTAATACAAGAAATCGAAACAGAGCATGGAGAGGATATCTCCTCACTACCGTTGGAACAGTACAGGATCTGTTTTGTGTCATCACATTCTGTGGTCACGATGATCCGTTTACTTGGCCAGTCTCAGGACACTGCAACGCATGATCCCTGGAGATAAACAGTCAAAGTCATGTTTTTTAATGTTTGACTTAAAACCAATGACTTAGTTGGGATAATATTTCTTATATTAAATCTACTGTTAAAGAACAAAGTATTGCTGTCGAGGGTGATTCACATACTTCCTCTCTAAGCCCATACTTGCCTTTATTTAATGCAATAGAAAAAGGCCATCAATAGATAGCCTTTTGAGTCAATTATTTCAATTTTAATTAGATGTGTGGAATGCAGGCATCAACGCGCGGTTATGTACAATAACTTCATCCAATGCTTTTTCAAGGGATGCTCCGCTCTTGATTAACGGATTTATTACTAATCCGCGCCATGCTGTATGTCGGTCTCCGGTCACGGCTGCTTCAATAGTCAACTGCTCAAAAGTTTTCATCAGCTGAATTTGGCACATAATATCGTCCGGGAAAGGTTCGACATTGAGCGGTATTGGACCTGAGCTGGTGATCATCGAACTCACTTCTACCGCACAATTATCAGGAAGACCTGATATAGCGCCATTGTTACGCGTATTAACGTGCATAATGATACGTTTATCATTGTAAATTGCGCTCATTAATTCGCAGGCGGCATCGGAGTAAAATTGCCCGCCGCGGCCCTCAAGAGCTTTGGGTTTTTCAGCAAGTTCTGGATTGCGGTAAATATCAAAAAGCTCTTTTTCGAGTTGCTTCACCACTTCACCACGCGTACCTTCTCCTTTTGCTTCACTGAGTTCCTGGCGATACATATCATCACTCATATAGTAGTAACGATGATAAGGACATGGAAGCATCCTCATGTTTTTGAGCATTCCTGCTGGCCATTTAAACGGAGGGATGTTTTTCGGAATAAGTGGATCATTTCCCTGCTCAATATTGCTGATTATGTCCGGAATAATATCTTTCCCTTTAAACCAGACATGTCGGGCAAAAATAAAGTGGTTCAGCCCCGCAACCTGCATGATAAATTCGTTGATATCCTCTACGCCGAACATACCGGCAATACCTTTCTGCATAATTACCGGCACATTACACAATCCCACTGTTTTCACCGAGGAATGCTTAAGTATCGCTTCCGTAACCATGCCTGAAGGATTTGTAAAGTTCAGCAACCATGCGTCTGGACAAAGTTTTTCCATCTCGGCTGCGATTTCCAGTGCAATTGGAATAGTTCGGCAGGCATTAGCAAAACCGCCCAGTCCGTTAGTTTCCTGACCAATCATGTTATATTTTAATGAAATACGCTCATCGCTTATGCGCGCTTCCAGGCACCCAGCCCTGAATTGCGAACAAACAAAGTTAGCCCCAGCCAGCGCCTTCTGGCGATCCAGCGTTTCATGGACGGTAATATCGAGACCATTTTTTTCCAACATTCTGCGTGTCAGCCCAGCGATGAGGCCATTTTTTTCGCGCCCGTCTTCAATATCGACCAGCCAAATTTCACGCACCGGGAACTCATGCTGACGTTTAATAATTCCCTCCATCAGCTCAGGGGTATAACTTGAGCCAGCACCTATAACAACAATCTTCAAACCTTCCATAGGGTCACCTCTTTTAAATGAGTATTAACGGTGCCATTTAAGGCCGTTCATTAGTAATTGACAAACGATCTTTAAGAGGGTATCCATTAGGTGGATTAATGCGTAAAGACGATTAAAGGTACTAAAGGCCTATGTTGGCACAACAAAACATACTGGCACTACTGCATACGTTTGAATGCGCGGCACTTCATATGAGTTTCACCAGGGCGGCTAATATCCTGAACCTTACCCAAGGAGCAGTCAGCCAGCGCATACGTCATCTTGAAGACATGCTAGGATTTCGGTTGTTTATTCGCTTGACGCGTAAATTGCAGTTGACGAACGAAGGTGCTCGGTTGCTGGGCATTTTGTCGTCTTCACTAAAGCGCATTGATGACGAAATCGAAGACATCCGCGTGCAAGGGCTACGCGGAACGTTATCGGTAGGATTACCACCAACATTTTCCTTTATCTGGCTAATGCCCCGTCTGGAAGAATTCGCCCTGCGTTGGCCAAATCTCAATATCAATTTTCGAGTTCGTGCTGGACTGATTAATTTCAACCATGAACGTGTGGATATAGCAATCTACTACGGCATGCAAAAATATCCTGATCTTTATTGCGAGCGGCTTGCTGATGAGTGGCTGGTACCCGTTTGCACCCCTGCTCTAAGTCAACGAATCAGACAGGATAACAATTGGTTTGAAAAAGTACGGTTTATTCATGCTTCTGAATCCGTTGATTCGCAGGATACATTCTCCGAATGGCGAGAATGGTGTTCCGCAACCCAAACTGAGCTACCTCTTGAAAAAAACTTCATGAGCTTCAATAACTGCCATATGTCGATTGAAGCAGCTCTTACAGGGAGCGGTATAGCGATGGGTAGAAAACAACTGGTTAAAAAGTACATTGCTGAGGGAAAACTTACCATTCCGTTTAACAAAGAGGTACAGGCTAAGCGCGGATATGATTTGATAATGCCTCGCGAGAACCGTTCAAGGCCGGGCGTTAAGGCATTAACTGAATGGGTACGAAGTATAATTAATGAATAATAACAGCATAAAAAAATGCAGCGATATTATGTAGATCATCCATTACGAGCGTGCAGAATATCTCATTACGCACCGTTGAGGTGCATTGAGCGATAATTATGGTAAGAATATAGGTTAAAAATATGGCAGATCTACTTAGTTAGTCTATTCACATTGGATCGATCCAGCTCTATGAAACCTCTCTGAATCATTTCCGAAAGATTTAAAAAGAAGTCTCACGTAGAGTTGAGGTAGCTATCTTTCAGCTATCGCTCTGGCCAGACGTGTAAAAGAATTCAGGGCTGGATTACTGTTATCTTGATGCCAGATGATAACCTGTTCTATAGCTGGGCTCTGCTCAAGTTCAAGATATTTTACGCCAGCATAATGTAATTTTTTTACTGATTCTGGAACAATTGCCACACCAATGCCTTCAGCAACCAGGCTGATAATAGTCTGTTGTAACTGCGTTTCTAGTCGGTAATAAGGCTCGATTCCCCCTTGGCGCAAGTAAAGATCGATCATATCTCTTAATACTGGTGCAACCGAGTGTGGAGTAGCGATAATTGGCTCGTTTTTTTAATCGATCAACGCCAACCATTTTTTTCATCTGCAAGAGAGTGAGTTTCATTGACTGCCAGGCACAAGTTTTCACGATGCAATGTTAGACATTGTAGTAAACGAACCGGCCCCGGATTGAAAACCAGACCTACATCATATTTTGCTTCCAGCACGGCATCGACCAGGGTAGCCGGTGTGACTTCCTGCAATATAAGATGTAAATCGGGGAATTGCGTAATCACCTGTTTAGTGAGTTCAGGAAGTGTAGAGTACGCAGCGTGCATCATAAAACCTACTGACAGCTTACCCTTTTCGCCAGTAGCCATTTTTCTGACATTTCGGCAGGCAAGTTCATACGCACTGACGACCGCACGGGTATCGGCGTAGAACATCCTGCCGGCTTCAGTCAGTGAGACACCATAGTGATGGCGATTAAATAACTTCACACCGAGTTGATGCTCCAGTGAAGCAATCTGTCTACTTAAAGGTGGCTGCGAAATGTTAAGTACTTTTGCTGCCTTGCCGTAGTTGAGACATTCGGCAAGGGTCAAGAAATAGTTCAACTGTCTAAAATCGGACATCTGTTCATACCTTTTTTGCATGGATAACAATATAAAAAGGCATTGGAATATATAGGTCAATATCTCTAGAGTAGCTTTTTTCTCTTTTGAGTTCCGTACATGTTATCCACTTTAAACGTTGTCCTGCCTGTATTTGCTCTCATCCTGGTTGGCTGGCTAGCTCGTAAGCTAAAAATATTGGGCGAAACAGCCCTGACTGAACTTAACCGCTTTGTTGTATACCTGGCGTTACCTGCTTTGCTTTTCGATATCATTGCCAATGCAATGTGGGCAGATCTGGCTCAGCCTGCGTTTATCAGTGCCTTTTCGATAGGGATGATGGTGGTGTTTTTCCTGACCTTATTTGTTCAGCTGAGACGCACCCGCCACCTTGCAGATGCAGCTATCGATGCACTGAACGCGGGTTATGCTAATACAGGGTTTATCGGTTTCCCTCTTGTCATCGTTTTTTTAGGCCATGAAGCCCTGGCACCCACACTCATCGCCACAATTTTGACCGTCTCTGTGCTGTTTGGTATTGGTATTATCATTATCGAAACCGGGCTGCAGGGTGAAGTGAAACGGCGCATCATTTTTACGCGTGTAGCGAAGTCCTTGATTAAAAATCCGTTACTCGTATCTCCGGCTATCGCCATATGTATTCCGCTGTCGGGATTAACCGTGCCGGACTCAATAAATGTGTTCCTGAAGTTACTTGGTGGAGCCGCGTCGCCTTGCGCACTTATTGCACTGGGGTTATTCCTTGCCGGTCAGTCAGATAAAAAGACGAACAATGATAATTTTACGGTAACGCTATTAGTAGTACTTAAGTTATTGATTCAACCAGCTTTAACATGGTGGTTTGCTACAAAAGTGTTTCACCTGTCACCTCTTCTGGTTCACACCGCAGTGTTACTGGCGGCATTACCAACAGGTACAGGACCATTTATGCTGGCTGAGTTCTATCGTCGCGAGGCATCAACAACATCGAAATGTGTACTGGTTTCAACAGTGCTTTCTATGTTTACACTTTCTGCTTATCTGTACACCATCGGTTTATAATTAACGGCAGCCGGATCCGTTAGGTTAATCGCCCAGTGAGTGCAGACTGGAGCAAGAATCAAACAATGATCACACTTCTGAATGAAAGTGGGCTCATAAATTTACGCTTCCTTGACAGTTCATAAGTTTGAATTATATCTTCTTGAGATTATACAGCTTGTTACCGTTCGGCGGGCAAAACGTAAACGCAGCCACAGGGGTCTTCCCTGGCTGTACTTATGTTTTGCCCGTTTTGCGTTTCTGGAGTTGGCGATGATTATCAAACAGGTACTTAATAACAACGTCGTCAGCGTTTCCGATGCAAGCGGAGCTGAGTTTATCCTGACGGGCCGCGGTCTGGGCTTTAATGCCAGAGTAGGCGATATTGTTGATGAAAAAAACATTGAAAAGACCTTCAGTCTGGCAGAAGGATCAGTCTCGGATCGCTTTAAGGTTTTACTTAATGAAGTGCCGGTAGAAATCATTCAGTTGACGGATGACATCGTTACGCTGGCGAGAAACTCTCTTGGATACCCCCTGAGCGATACCTTGTATGTCTCGCTGGCAGACCATTTGAACTTTGCACTTAAGCGTTATTCTGAGGGCCTTGAAATTCAGAACCCACTGGAGTGGGAGGTCCGCCATTTATACCGTAAAGAATACCTGGTCGGACGGCAGGCTCTGGCGTTGATCGCTTCGCGTACCGGGCAACTGTTACCGGATGCGGAAGCCTGCAGCATCACCCTTCATATCGTGAATGCCTCCATGAATGTCCCGGATGGGCAGGTTATGGAGATGACCCGGCTAATCTTCCAGATCCAGAATATCGTAAAGTACTGGTTTGCGATAAGTATTGACGAACAAAGCCTGAATTATCAGCGATTTGTTACGCATTTAAAATTCTTTGCTCAGAGGGTAATGGCAGGCGAGATTCTTAATAATGATGATGCAGAACTGTTCGCGCAAATGCCCAAACGTTATGAAAAGACGCTGGAATGTGTTCAGGCGATTAGCGAATTTGTGGCGAAAAATTACAACCATTCCATGAGCAGTTCAGAAAAGTTATACCTGACGGTGCATATCGGCAACGTATTAAGCCGTCAGTAAAATTCCATTTAGGCTTGTTACTGTTAAATCAGGCAAACCCCAGAGGAAGCAAGGTGTCCGGTTAATACCGGCGTTTGTGAACGGGCAGCTGTTGCCCTAAATCTGGAGAGTATTTCTGTGGATTATCAACATACCGCGCGCAGGATTATTGCGCTTCTTGGTGGCGATGCAAACATCAATTCTGTTTTTCATTGCATCACGCGCCTGCGATTCAGTCTGAAAGATAATGATAAGCCCGATCGTGAAGCACTGATGCAACTCGATGGCGTTATGGGCGTTAATCTGTCAGGCGATCAGTTCCAGGTCATTATTGGCAATAAAGTGACGCAGGTACTCAGGGCAATTCAGGATGAGATCCCACGCCTTGTGGCGGAGGATAAGATGGATGAAAAGGTTGAGGAAAAGCGCCGCAATCCCGTGTCTCTTGGCCTTCGAAGTCATTTCAGGCATTTTTTCTCCTATCATACCTGCGATTGCCGGGGCCGGTATTCTTAAGGGCGTTTTATCTCTTTTCGTCACCTTCGGCTGGGTGACAGCCACTAATCAGACCTATCAGATCATGACGGCCATCAGCGATGGTGTGTTCTACTTTATGCCAATGGTGCTGGCCTTCAGTGCCGGTCTGAAATTTGGTGCGAACCCGTATCTCTCCGTTGCACTGGCAGCCATTCTTTTTCACCCGACACTGACTACGTTACTGAAATCAGGCGATCCTGTTGCCTTTGCCGGGTTAACAGTCTCACCTGTTTCTTATGCTAACTCCGTCATCCCGATTTTGTTTTCAATCTGGCTACTGAGTTACGTTGAACGCTTCTTTAATCGTGTCATTCCCGCTTCCATTCGAATGATGTTTTCTCCACTGCTGAGCCTGATGATTGTCGCTCCGGTGATGCTTATATTCATTGGTCCGGCCGGAATTTTCATCGGCAACTCACTTTCTGGCGGAATCATCTGGCTTGTGGAGAATATGGGCCCGCTTGCCGGGATTGTGGTGGGCGGGACGTTATCCCTGATGATCATTACCGGTATGCATTATGTGCTCGTCCCCATCATGATCAATAACATCACACGCCTGGGCTTCGATCCCATCAAACCCCTCATGTTTGTCGCAAACTTTGGGCAGGCAGGTGCCGCTTTCGGGGTGTTCCTGCGCTCCCGCAACAAGAAGACCCGGACCCTGGCCTTGTCGACCTCTTTCAGTGCCCTGATGGGTGTATCTGAACCCGCAATGTACGGTATCAACATCCGTTTCAAAAAACCGTTCGCCGCAGCACTGATTGGCGGTGCGGCAGGCGGATGCCTGGCAATGACCATGGGCGTGAAGGCATATGCGTACGCCTTAAGTGGCTTGTCAGGTTTACCTGCACTTGCCGGCGAGGGATTCGGATGGGCGCTGGCCAGCATCGCATTAGCCTTCGCCGTTGCCGCTCTGGTGACGGTAGTGCTGGGCTTTGAGGAAGCGGCTGAAGTTCAGCCAGCTACAGCTACTGAAACTGATATCGTAGCAGCCCAGTCTAAAGATTTGCAGGCGGGTATTAGCCGTGTAAACGTTGCGGCAGGCGAACAACTGTATGCACCGGCAGAAGGGAAACTTATTCCGCTTTCGGAAGTGAGCGACCCTGTTTTTGCCGATGAGGTCTTTGGTAAAGGGATTGCTATCGTCCCGGTGAACGGTCAACTGGTCTCGCCGCTAAATGGCCGGGTAGGTTCTGTATTTGCGACCAACCATGCCATTACGCTGGAGAGCGAATCGGGGGCAGAAATTCTGATTCATATCGGCATCGATACCGTCAAGCTGAACGGGAAAGGTTTTACGCGTCATGTTGACGACGAGCAGCTTGTGAGAGTCGGTGAGCCACTTATCAGCTTCGACCTCGATGCATTACAGGCGGATAACATCGATCCGAGCATCATCATTATCGTGACCAATACAGAACGTTATAACGACATCAGCCTGATTTCACAAACTAAAGTGGAACCACGTGAAGCTTTTTTGAAACTGACAGCAGCAGCTGTGTAAGGGGGAACAAGTGACATTTTCTAAATCATTTCCTGATAATTTCCTTTGGGGTGGCGCAACGGCGGCTAATCAGCTGGAAGGCGCGCATGACGTAGATGGCAAAGGCTTATCAGCCTCCGATGTCTTTATCTTTGATATTAATGCGCCGAAAGAGACATGGCTTGATCAGTGGGCCGGAATGACGCATGCGCAGGTGGCGGAGGCTCAGAACCCGGCCAGCAAAAAGTACTACCCTAAGCGCAAAGGCAATGACTTCTATCACCATTATGAAGAGGACATCGCGCTCTTCGCCGAAATGGGATTCAAATGCTTCCGTATGTCGATTGCCTGGACTCGTATCTTCCCGCGTGGTGACGAATCTGAGCCAAATGAAGCCGGTCTGGCTTTCTATGACCGGGTGTTCTATACGTTGCGTAAGCATAACATTGAGCCAGTGGTTTCGCTTTCACACTACGAAATGCCTCTTACTCTGGTTACTGAATATGATGGCTGGCCAAACCGGAAGATCATTGATTTTTATCTGCAGTTTGCCACTACTGTCTTTAAGCGTTACCGCCACAAAGTAAAGTACTGGATGACGTTTAATGAAATCAACTGCGTTAAACATCATCCGTACGTCAGCGTCGGTGTCATTGAAGAGAATCACCCGGCTCTTGAACAGGCTAAGTATCAGGGCGCGCATCATCAGTTCGTAGCAAGTGCTCTCGCCACTAAAGCCTGCCACGAGATTATTCCTGAGTCTAAAGTGGGCTGCATGATCAGCTATCAGATCCTGTACCCACATACCTGCCATCCTGACGATATTCAGGCCTGCGAGGATGCGCAACGTGTTTCCCTGTTCTTCAGCGATGTACAGGCTCGCGGCGCTTACCCCGCCTGGACAGAGAGAATGTTTGCTGCGAAAGGTGTGGAGTTGCAAAAAGAACGCGGCGACGATGAAATATTGCGTCAGTACCCTGTCGATTTCGTATCCTTCAGTTATTACATGTCAAGCACCGTGAGTGCGCATCCTGAAAAACTGGAAGGTGTCAAAGGGAATCTGATCACCGGAGGGATTCGTAATCCGTATCTGCCTGAAAGTGACTGGGGATGGCAGATTGACCCGAAAGGGCTTCGCCTGGCGCTTAATCAGCTCTATGACCGTTACCAGAAGCCTCTGTTTGTAGCTGAAAATGGACTGGGTGCAGTGGATGTTCCCGACAGCAATGGCGAAGTTCAGGATGACTACCGCATTGATTACCTGCGACTGCACATTGAACAGATGCAGGAAGCCATAGCCGACGGAGTTAACCTTTTTGGTTACACCTGGTGGGGACCGATTGATATGATCAGTGCAAGTACATCACAAATGTCCAAGCGTTATGGCTTTATCCATGTTGATCAGGATGATATGGGTAACGGCACGCTTAAACGTACACGTAAAAAAAGCTTTGGCTGGTATAAGAAAGTAATCGCCTCGAACGGTAATGATTTGAGTTAAAACTTATTTCAGGGACAGTCATCGACTGTTCCTGAATACACATAGTTCGCATTAAAAGTATTGCTTAAAATATTCGCAGGGCCGGAGCATAACGTCCCTTATTGTTATCTACATCAAAGTTTCTTACTAATTAAGTGGTTCAAACGAAGTCACAATGAGGATATACACTGTATCCAGTGCTTTAACGGGTGCTTCCGTACCCGCAAACAGAACGGGCAACTTTGTACATACCAGAATGATGGCCTCAATATCTTCATCCTGATACATTCGCTTCATAACAACATTAAACGTATCACGCGTCTGTGGCCTTATAATACCTCTATTGAGTTCATCTTGGATTTTATTTGCGATACAATCAATCTCATCTACATAGCAATTGAATAGAAAACTCGGATGCAATTACACATCTGAAATAAAAATTCATTTCGTTCAGAAAATTGAGCGGCAGCACCTTATCATCGAAACAAAAAGCAATCCAATTGATCTTGATAATGAAGAAGATGCTAAAATCACTTCTGGCAATGATTATTTTATTGCTCATCTAAAGACCAGGGAGTTAACCCTACGAAATATATACACCCTGAAAATATAAAAACGTTTTGAACAGCCTTCAAAATGGGGAAAAGACGAAAGATTTCTTCCCATTAAAACCTTTATTTCAAACCTGACAGCCACCAACCGTTTTTACCATACAAAACAATCATCGATAGCGAATCAAGCCCCCTAATAAATAATGCACTAAATAACCCCCATCACCTTACAATCACAAAACAACAATCGATAATGTATTTAGTTTATAAATAGCACTTTTTGCTAAATGCGTATATTCTTCATCAAAAACATCCAGTTAAATTATTTTTATATTAAGGAAAACGTTTCTTTTTTTCATTATTAAAAAATAAATTTGATTTGTATTTATTTAATAATATATATTCATTTCACCAAAATAATAAAGGAGAATAAAAAATGAAAAACAAAATTACCCAACCCTGACAAACTACCTTGCCAAAACTAAAAAGAACGCAGATCTCTATAGATTATATAACCCACAATTTTCTATATTCGGAAAACCAGTAAGTGAGGAGCAGGATTTTTACTTTTGTTACTTCTCCAGACATATGATTACTGAGAGGAATATCTTAACCCTCTTTTCAATTCATACCTTTCTCTCTTACAACGTAAGCAAAAAAGAGACAATTAAATCATTTGTCCATTTTCTCAAAAAAGCAAACCATGACACCTTCAACAATGCATTCCAGTTTCGCGGGTGCAATATCATTTATCAAAATAAGAAGAGAGAATTTATGGAGATCTCATGGTTTTCTTTCTCACGGATCTATGACGATATCGTACAAATCAAAGAGTATAGTGCTAACAATGAAATTTATAACAAATTCGTAGCTTAAAAAAGGAGAGCGCCATGACCAAACAAATTATAAATATATTAATCCAAAGTGAGACAAGAGAGGAAGTTATGAATTGCATAAATTCAGGAATAAATATTAATGCTTTTGATTATTGTGGTAGAAATGCCCTTTTCTATTGCGACCAATTAGACGCCGCCAAAGCACTGATTGAAGCAGGTATAGAACTAAACCATATAGACAATTATGGAAATAACGCACTGTTTTGTAACACTAATCCAACCGTTCTGGAATTATTAATCCATTCAGGCATTCATATTCAGCACAAGAATAATCAAGGCCAATCTTGCCTCCACCAACAACGCTATAATATAAAGTGTGCAGAAATTCTTATTAATGCAGGTGCTGATATCCACAGTATTGATAATGAAGGCCAGACTGTACTCTACAACCTCTATTCCACAGATAGTTTTGACTACTGGATAAAAAAAGGCTGCAATATTAATCATACTGACCATAATGGTAAATCAGTACTCGATTTGTCTATGGACAATGGAAACTGGCATTACCGATCCAACGTCAGTGCTCTTATCCGGCATATAGAAAAAATTGATAGCACACCTGTTTTAATCAGGCATATCAACTATCACTCTTTAGATCTTATTAAATTACTTAAACATAATGGTGTTAATTTCCGGCTTGCAGAGCATTGTACAGTTGAACTATATGTTAAAGACATGAAATCAATCTTTAACAAACTCAAACAACATATCGAAATCAAGCACACTCAGTTTTATAATTGTCGCAATGAGCATATTGGTATCTACACCGGCATAGAGAGAGTGAAATGGTTTATTCGAAATGGTATCAGAATGGACGACGATATACTCAGACAGCGTTCCGACTCCGATAAGATTTTTTTCTTATATCGCAGGAAGAGAGAAAAAAGACCTGTTAAAACGAAATGAAGCCAGAACACCCCCGTGCACCTGTGCGAAAAAGACTCTAAAGCGCTGAAGTAAACAACCCTTTTCTTAGTCTGAAAGGTTTTATTTCATGATCATTAATCTGATATATCCTCTTAGGTATACTATTTGTCAAATGGTATACCTTTTTTAACCCAACCAATTGTATTATTTACCACGTAACAGCTTGACTTATTCACGGCATCGGTTATCTGTAGTAATAAATATGCAATAAAAGGATAACTATGAACAGTGACATGAGTAATGATGATGATATAACCAGAGTATCAAAACGCGGTAAATTTCATACTGACAAACTTCCTGAGAATGAAATACGACATCACTGCATCAGTGTCAGATTAAATGCAGAAGAGTTAATTATTCTCGACAGTAAAAGAGGTCAGTTTAAAAAAGGAGAATGGCTCAGGATGGCTTCCCTGAATAAACTCCCGCCGGTTCTGCCAGAAATCAATCGTGAAGCATGGATTAAACTTGGCAGCCTTTCACAGGATTTAAACCACCTACTGAGTCATCTCGACAGCAAAAGCCCTGACAGCGAACTGACCCGTACAGAACTCTTTGCCCTACGTAGACAAATCAAAACTCTCAGAGATCACCTTATTCCTACAACCTTTCTGGAGTCAGGCCGATGAAAGGCATGCAGAAAATAAAAAGGGGTAAACAATTCACAGGTGTGGTTCTCTATAGCCTGAAGTCAGGGTCTCACCACAAAATCACGCCTTATGTTATCGGTGGAAACATGACGAGCAGCACTGCTACTGAGCTTATAAGTGAATTTAAAAGCACCCAGCTGCTGCGCCCCGATGTCGCCAAACCTGTATGGCATAATTCGCTTCGCCTGCCAAAGGGTGAGAGTCTGTCAACCAGACAGTGGGCGGCTTTCGCTGACGATTATATGACCCGGATGGGATTCACTGACACACATCTTCGCTGTTATATCCTTCACGACGATGCCGACGGGCAGCATATCCATATCATTGCAAGTCGCATTAACATGGTCGGTGGAAAGCTGTACCTGGGGAAAAATGAAAATCTCGTCAGCACCCGAATTATCAGCGAACTGGAGCGAATACACGGACTCACTGAAACAACACCTGCAACCAGTAGTCGCCCTCAGGCTAAAAGAAAACCCTCACGCAATGAGCTGATGATGGCAGAACGAACAGCAGCTCCCTGCCCTAAGTCACAGTTGCAGGCCCTGATCGACAATGCATTAACCCGCCGCCCCGATTTACTAACATTTGTCCGTTTACTGGGACAGGAAGGCGTGAGCTGCAAACCCAATATCGCCACAACGGGTAAAATGAATGGTTTTTCATTTCAGTACCAGGGCATAGCCTTTAAAGCCTCTCAATTGGGTAAAAAATATGGCTGGTCTTCCCTGCAAGCACTGGTTGATTTTTACGCCGGAACATCTGACTTTACTTAAAGAAGCACGGCAGCCAAAAAAACCTACAACTGCGTCAGTGCCAGTGCCAGTGCCAGTGCCAGTGCCAGTGCCAGTGCCAGTGCCATCATGCGAGTCTGAAGAACAGGCGGCAAACCGGGAAACGATTCTGGAGAAAATCCTTCAGCTTGAAGAAAAAATGCGTCAGGAAAGACAACAGGAAACAGTGAGTGTCATTAAACTCAGGAGCAAACTGCATAATACAGCTCGTCAGATACCCCGCCAGCGTCGTCTGTATTCGTGGCTTGTATTGCTCGGCCATATTGTGGCGCTTCTCAGGCGCAGGGGCATGTCTCTGTTACATGCCACTGCACATCCTTTCCACCAAATCCTGCACCTCCATCTTCTAACACACTGTCATTCCACAACAACAAATTCCATTAAAGAACAATTAGTTAAAAACAACCACCATCCTGCACCATAAGTTAACTAGTCCATAACAGAGTGATAGTCAACAAAATATTGATCGTTTATATAGATCGATAAACTAGTTATGATAGCTATAACCTATTAAGAGAGATCCATCGATCGGTACAAGCAATTTTACTAAAGCGGATCATTCATCGAAAATGTTCAAAAATACATCACCTTAAATCAGGCCACGGAGTCATGATGGATAATAAAACGATTAGCTGTCCCTTCTGCTTTACACAAAGCCCGCACGGCGTGCGGATTTGCAAAGGCTGCCATGCAAAAGTGGCCTATGGTGAAAGTCCACTCAGTGTGGCATTCCTTTTTCAATTCGTGGCATTAGCTCTCGCCTGGTTAGTATTTTCATTGACCGGCAGTACTCCTGTCTCAGTCATTACGTTTTTTGCCAGCGTCATTATTCTTATCTGCATTATTAAAAAGAAATATGCAGACAGAGTTGTTTTTATACGGTGATATTAATTTCACACCATCGCAAACATAAAAAATTAATATGAGAGAACTTATGAACAGATTCATGATTTCTGTTTTTTTTATTTCTTCTTTACTTATTTCTGGCTGTTCAACATCAGGCAACCAGCATCTAAAAAAAGAAACATCACAAAGTCTGCAGTCGAAAATCATCAAAAATAAAACAACGAAATCAGAAATCATTACCGCATTCGGTCAGCCCGAAACCAAAACTACACTTGATAGTGGCAATGAAGAATGGACTTATTCGATGGACAACAATCAGTTTGATGCCTCCACATTCATTCCCGTTGTTGGGCTGCTGACAGGGGGCTCGCAGACGCAGGCCAAAACACTGGAAATCGAATTTAAAGGAGAAACGGTCAGCACGTGGTCGTTCTCTGAAAACAACAGCAAGATGAAAACCGGCCTTATTCAATAACGTACTCTACAGTCTGGGATTATTTTATGAAAACATATGCATTTACCACACTCATTGCGTCCATTTTTTTGCTGAGTGGCTGTACCGGTGAACCGTCTGAGCAGGATATTTACACTGCGATGAATAAGGTCATGGAGCAGACGAATGCCATCGTTAAATCCATAGCAGATAAAGATGTCCCGAAAGACGCACTGCGGGAATTAAAATCTGTCAAAAAGCATGACTGCGAAAAACTATCGGATAAAAGCTATAAATGCAATGTAACAGCTGTTGTCGATAACGAAAAACGCACAGCGGCTGTCACGCTGATCAAAACGGATGATGGCTGGCAGGTCATTGATAAGTAAAACCACAGTAAAACAATCCCGCCAGGCAGGACACCAGACCGGTGGCTCCTGCCTTTTTAAATGCCCGGTAATGTCTTGCGGGAAACGACTGCTTTTATGTCACTCTGCCATCCCCTGTCCAGTACGTATCCGCTGCCTCACAGCCTTTTCCTGACCACGGATCCTGGTGGTGTATAAGCCAGAGAACGTGCAATGCGTTTCTTTTCATACTGTGCCAGTAAATCAGCATAAATGTGCTCTGCTTCATCCAGATTGCCTGAAATATAATTCACGAGCGAATTCAGGCAATGCAGTAATGTGTCACTGTTTGCGAGTTGCCTGAGCAGAGGGGCCTTCAGGGTAGAAACGACACCCATAAACATCTGCATGATATTATCAACGTGATAACACGAATTGCGATATTGCGCCCGTGAATAAAAATACTTCAGATGGTATCCAGCGAAAAGCACATAAAGTTTTCTGTAAAAAATATTGTTATTAACACTGTCGCGATGGTGTGTTATATATTTATCAACAACATATATAAACTTTTCTTCCTGAGAAGAAACACAAATATTACTCATAACCCTCTCCTTTTTTGTTTTTATAATTAAGTACTATCAGCTTTAAAATTTAAATCAATACAAAATTGAAAATATTTTATTTTAAAATGATAACTATTTATTCTTTTAATACTGGAAACAGCTTACGCTGTTGCAATGTTGAGTCCGATCGATTGCATTACCACTTCCTTTTTTCAAAAGCCAGGTAGTTTCCAGATTTCAGATAAAACCCCTTCAGGAATTTTTTTGAGAGAGTGCTACGCACCGGCTCACGCCCCCGACGACAGATATATGTAGATTATTTTTACCCGTCAGATGAAAACCCAACGTTTAATCCCTCTTGCAGCGCCGCTGAGTGCCCACAGCACTCACTCGCTGAAGCAGAAAGGATTTTTCCGAAGGGGTTCCGGCGTGAGCCGTATTAAGTTAACGGGTAAATCATGTAGTCGGGTCCACTCTTTCGCTAAACTCAGCAGTCTGAATCTCTGCGCGAAGCGTATTTGTGCTGAGAGCTAAACCCAACTGTCTGAACTCCTGCGCGAAGCGTATTTCTACTGACAGTTAAACACTATAGCAATGTTCTGAAGCCCAGTGGCGCAACATACAGGTGCGCAGGCTTCACTTAAGGAATAATATTACGAAGGAAAAATCAGCAATAGCAGTGTTTATCAAACTGTATACAATGGAATTTTGTGTCAGTCTAAAGCTAAATTTCGGTTTCTTGTTTCTTTATCACTCTTTTATCTTGCAAATACAAAAAGAAAATTAATCAATTACATCAACAAGTTAAGATAGAATATTGGTTGTATCTTTCAGAACCAAAAATTATTAATGACATAACGGGTGATGGTGAAATTTAGCACCCTTCGTAATAACTCTGACAACCCTTAATATTTCACTAAAAAAATAATCACAGAGCAATAAATATAATATTTTAAAATTTTTATTACTAATAATATTGACAAACAAATTTAATATGCCATATCTGTTATCACATAATAAAAAGGAGCAATTATGTCAAACACAAGTGTTATGTTAACTAAAGAACAAAAGCAATCATTGCAGAAGCATTAGATGTTATGCCCGAAGATCTGGAAGAAATAAAAGTTAAAGCAAGTGCCTGTAAAAAGACATCCTTTCGTGACGATTTTTCGATGGTCTTTAAAGATAATACGGCCACACTCGCCCGAATGGATCTGACACCAACGGCATTCAGAATTGTTCTTTATCTTTTCTCAGTCATTGATTATGGAAATATTATCCCTGACTTTTCACAGTCACGTACTGCCAGAGAGTTAGGACTGAATAAATCGAATGTTTCACGCGCATTCAGAGAATTATTTGAGAGGAAAATACTGATCCGTAACGCTGAAGACGGTCAGGTTTACCTGAATTCTAATTTATGCGTAAAAGGTATTCCTCATCGTTTCAATGAAGATCTGATGGATAAATTCAGTAAATCCAGACTTGAGACTGAAGATTTTGCCACTTCATTCAACTTTTATCGCGCAGGGCGCAAAACAAAGCCTGTAAAAAAATCCAGAAACAGATATCCAACTGACGGCATTCCCTTTTAAAAGACATAACAGCGCGGTGATTTTACGCCCCACACCAGCGAAAAACTTAACAAAACAAAGGATATCTTTATGAAGCAAAGACTCCCTGCTTACCTTTACCAGAGTAAATTATCAGATGAACAACGCAATCTGAACAATACTGCTCACTATGTGTTTTGGCTTCTCACATTAATCGCTTCATACACACCAGATAAAAACACTGTTTACCTGAACTTTCACCGTGCAACATCCATCGCACAGCAGGAAGATATACATATTACGCCAGCCCGATTTTATCGGGCCATCGATGAACTGATTGATACGAATGTTATTATACCTACTGAGTTTAAATACCAGTATCGTTTAAACCCTGTATTTTTCAGTTATCTTAAATAAAACAAAGGGCAGAGAATGAAAGTTTAGGATATTCCTATCCTGCAATGCTTACTATAGCAAAACCACATGACCGCTATCAAAAGCACATAATTTTTATATATCATTACCAGTAGGATTAAAATAAGAAGGTACAGACTTGTGCTGTCTGTACCCATGATAATTTATTACAGACTTTACACCTTTTTACCTGCGTTATTCTTTCTGATAATATTTTTTTCATTGACAAGGTGCTCAATACACATTCGTACTTCATCATTAATGGTAACATCTGTAGCACCTTCGACCAGTATAGAACACAACAAATAAAGAAGGACGTGCTCAAACTCTATCTCTTCGACTGGATCTACATAATTACGATAGGTTTCAATAGCCTCATACAAGCTATCCGGTGAAGTCACAAATGCACATACAAAATCTTTATCTTCCGGTACTCTGATTGAATTATTCATTTTAAATCTCCTGTACTTATTAATTTATAATGTCACGGTAAAAATGCCATCATAATTTCCACCAATGACTATTGTTATTACTTCTTAATACCAAAGCCTAACCTAATACTACTTATAAAATATCAGGCGGCCCTCGGCTCATTGTTGAATAGCACCATTTATTTTTACACACCAAATTTAATACACTCATCATTAGCCCCGTAATCAGGCTGCATTTTTACGTGAACGTTCAATTGCAGATGCGATCCATTCATCAACTTCGCTTTCGACAAATGCAATTGCACGCGAACCAATTTTTATTGGTTGTGGAAATAAACCTTCGTTGATTAGACGATAAATCCAGGCCTTGCCATAGCCGGTTCTGTTCATAACTTCTGGCAAGCGAATTAGGCGGGTATTTTGATTGTTCATTTTGTTTTCCCTTTGTCGTTGTGATGGGATCACTATACGAACAGTTGGGAAAAGAAAGGAGCGAGCTTCCTAACTGCAGGGTTACGGTCTGCCCTGCAGTAGTAGACTTCGGGAATTCGAGATCAGTTAGAATCAGAGAGTTTCATCACATCTGAAACTCTCATGTTTTTCAGGTGGGGATTTCGGTTCATGAAAAAATTGAACTGCCTAATGAAGTCTATCGTTGCAGCTTTCATCGCAAGCGGACGATCTGAGTCTTTAATGTGATACCCTAAACGGGTAGTTGTTTCTTCATCTTCATCAGTATAAAGAAGCCGGGAGAGGCGATCATCTGAGATTCTTAGTTCTTTCCTTTTTGCCCAAAGTAAGATGTCCAGCATCGCAACCAACCTGTAATTTATGATTTTTTTAATGGTTCCATAGCCGAAACGAACGATACCGGTTTCATTAACTTCCACTCCTTTTACCGATCTCCATTGTGGCAGGGCCGCTTTTATCGATTCGGCTATTTCATCGTCAGTACCACTACCAAGATCGATTTCAAGCAACACCGTTTTCTCACATAAGGGGGACAAGAGTTGTGACACATAAGCTTCGTGATGAGGCGCATTAACACAATATTCATCGTTTCCTTCCTCCCAGGTGAAAAGATTCACACTAAGAGCCATCACACTAAGTTCAGCAAGCCTTGTGATATCCGTGATAAAAATGTGTGGAGGACTGTAGAGAGTATCGTTAACCGTTGGATAATCGAGATGCTTCCCTTTGAAAAGATGGGGGTTCCCACTGAAAATTTCAGTCATGTACACCCATAGCCCTTTCTTTTCTTCGTCAGTAGGCCCAGGCTTGTACAGAAGTGCTCTTGCCCAAAGTTCGTGATACAAGGCATTTAAACTGATGTCTTCGAGCTTGCGATAGTTATCTATGTCAAGCCAAGCTTTGATTTCTTTAGTATGCTCTGGTGACCAGTTTTTCAAAATTCAAATCTCCTGCCTTCTTAAAGATTTAAGTCATACGAATAGAGTTCAGTTAGTTTGAAAAAACTACCGTATTCACTAATCGATGAAAAGCACTTCCTGCTTGCAAGTTAACCTAGCCAGAAGGAAGTTGAACTGAGAAATTTGTTATCTTTTGATGCAACTTGCCAGGGTCTACGTCCTGTCAGGAAAGGAGAGGCAGGGACATGGACCGACTACGCCCTGCCTCTTACTGTACTCTGGGCGTATCTTGTCGTTGTTCTCGACCTGTTCGCCAGAAAAACCGGAGGGGTGGGCAATGAAATTCAATTCTCACCTGACAACAAACTTACCATCAGAGCACTGGAAATGGTTTGGGAGCGCCAGGGGTCAACAACGGGTAAAAAGTGATCCGCATACCGCCACCACCGACGGTCTAATGTTGATCCACCTTGTTTACTTAGGATTAGCTTCAGCGATAACCCCGGCTTTCCGTTTTTGCTTCAGTCGATAGCCTTCTCCTTTTATTTGTACGACGTGTGTGATGTAAAATCCGGTTCAACATTGCCGATGTAATGGTAGCATCTCCCGCGAAGGTTTGGTCCTATAGTCCGGACGGCAGGTTACAGGCGTAAATTTACTGCAGGTGTTTCTGATGTATCCACGGGTGGTTTGTGGAAATTTTTATTCCGCACATCATGAACACCTTTCCCCAGCTGTTGCATTTCACAGAATTTCTGATATCTAATGACTTAAACATTTTTTCATGGGGGTGTTTATGGAATTAGTCATATCCTTATTACAAAAGGGATTATTAGAAAAGGCATTAGACCTTGCCATTTCTGAATCATTCTTCAATGCAAGATCACCTGATGATATAAAGAAAGCTTTAAAAATAGGCTATGACATTAATGCTGTTAACAGTAACGGCAACAATGCCATTTTTGCCTGCAGAACCCTGGAAGCCATGGATTGCCTGCTCAGTTATGGAATTAATATACACCATATCAACGGACATGGGCAAAATGCGCTCTTTCATCAAAAAAATCCAGAAATACTGAAGAAACTGATTGAACTGGGTTTAGACACCTCGCATACGGATACTAATGGCTGCACATGCATTTTTGAACATTACAGGAATGCTGAAGGATTGACAGAATTAATTAATGCTGGTTGTGATATAAATCACATCGATAAAAAAGGAATGAATATTCTCTTCATGCCCCTTTCCCCGGAAGTTTTATCCGTAGCAATAGATGCTGGATGCAATGTCAATCAAATTGATCATTCAGGGAAAGGATTTATTGAAAATGTATATGATTATGAATTACATGATATCATTCTCTCGCATATTGATAAATTTGACAGAAGAACGCTGCATGTAGATTTTTGTGATCTCGACTCAGCCTTTTTCTTGTATTACCTTTCTGAACATGGATTCAAAATAGAACTTAATAAAGGCCATTTCACCATTAACAGTTACATTGGTGATTATAAAGAAATCTTATCCATACTTGATATCATCAGTGAAATTCATGATATTCACTTCTATAAATATAAAGGCGGCCCTCTCTATAAAGATATCAACAAGCGAATTGTAAAGTGGATGATAAGAAATAATCTCTTGGTTGATTTATCAAAAATAAATAAACACAAGGATTATGAAGAAATTAATTCATACAAAATCCGTCGAGAACAGAAAGAAATCTCCAGGCATTTAAAACCTGCTAAAAGTATATCTGCAACAGTCAAAAACGGCGGAAGATTGTGAGTGCTTATATGTGTGATTCATTCTCATTGTTTCAATATACTGCCTCAACATGAACAAAGAAATTCAGCATCAACTATATTGGGAATTACTCTATGAATCGTATGGTGCTAAGGGTCTGACGCCTCTGCCTGGTGATGTGGAAGCTGCAGGCAATTTTAAAATATCTGCTCGTTGTTTAGTGAACTTGTCAATCATTACCCAAGTGATATTGATTATCAGCACTCGTGCTGGATCACGGCACTTCTGGAAATAAAACTTAATGAGGTAAATGATTGTCAGATGTATTCGAGAACTGCCCATCGCTGATAGCCAGTATCAATGTCAAATCAGGTTCTGATCTCCTAATCGTGCTCTCGCGATCAGTTTTCATAGAAACAGTATCCTTTATGCTCGGAAAGGCATATACCCCTAAAGCAGCTCAGGTTTATCTGGCTGAGGCTATGACGCGAAACCATTAGGGAATCTAAAAAAAGTAAAGACTGTGTGATTTGTGAGCTTGATTGAATGCACTGAGAGCTCACGCCGCTGGCGATATTGCTTAAACACAACCGGCAAATAGATCGATAGTCCCCACGGAGGAACGAGGGCATATGCCAGCTTACGTTGTTCGGGAACTTCTGCTTAGTGCCAGGAGCGGACATTTTGTCTCTCGATTCAGGCGGCCAAATTCAGTAAACCACTTCATACTCACTGATCAGCCGCGATGTGTGCGCTGTGTTGCCGTTATTGCAATCACATCCTAAGAAGATTTCTGAGAAACGCAATTAACTTCAATGATATTATATACAAAGGAAACGCTGGGAAACCGGGGTAAAGTTTGGGTGTCACAAAGCCCCGAACCGTTTCGCGGTGCATCACATAGCAATCACCTATCCCTGAGGTAACTATATGGACTTTACGGAATATCAAGAAGAAATAATCGAAGATGTTAAATCTTGCCTTGAAAACTTACAAGTCCAACCCATTTTATTCATGGGTGCAGGTATTTCACAACGATATATAAAAGCGCCTGACTGGGAAGGTCTATTAAAGCAACTAGCGGAAATATGCCCCTTGATCAAACGCCCTTATGGTTACTACAGCCAAACAAAGGGTGATAACAAACCTTTGATTGCTAGCGATTTTTGTGACTTCTATGCTGAATGGGCTTGGGATGATGGCAAGGATCGCTATCCAGAGACATACTTTGAAGGAACGACTCCAAAAGATATTTATATTAAGCATGAAATTGCATCCATTCTGAATGAATTATCAAACTCCGTTGATTTCTCGAACATGGAATATACAGATGAAGTTCAGAAATTAAGGAAAGTAAAACCTCATGCAATAATCACAACAAATTATGACGACACATTAGAAAAAATATTTGACAATTATCAGGCAATTGTTGGTCATAACGTTGTTAAAGTGAATTATTCATCTTATGGCGAAATCATGAAAATTCATGGTAGCAGTCATGAAGTTGAAAGTATTGTTATTACAAATGAAGATTATGTTGATTTCTATAAACGTAAGAAATATATCAGTGCTAAGTTGCTAACATATTTTGCTGAACACCCCTTGTTTTTCTTTGGGTACAGTATCAATGATGAAAACATAAAGGCAATTCTCTCTGATATAGATGAAATCATCGCTCCCAATAATGCATTGATTCCAAATATTTATCTTGTCTCCTTCAGTAAGGACTGCGAGGCCACTGGTTCTCATCAAAAGGAATTGCTAATCGGTGTTGGTGAGAATAAAAGCGTTCGAATCAAGGTGATATACGCAAATAATTTTGGTTGGATTTTTGATGCGTTATCATCTAATACACCGGAAATTAGCGTTAATCCAAAACTTGTGCGTGCATTTCTAGCCAGAACGTACACATTCGCATCAGAATCCCTTGTTAAACAAGAACTTCCATACGATTTTGAGATGTTCCGCAATATTGCAGAGCATGATGATGCATTAGCAAAAATGTATGGTATCGCTGAACTCAATAATGGGCAGGCACTAAATGCTAGTTTCCCATATACAATGTCTGATCTGGCAAGGATTCTCGACATGGGATCGTGGCACTATGTTAATCAAGAATTCGAAAAATTAAGAAAACTAACCGACTTCAACATTAAAGCATCAGACAACAATTATCATGTTTTCATTAAATCTGGGAAAAGTGGTGTCGGAAAATACTCATCTGAGGCACTTGACTTATTGCGAAAATTAATAAACGGGGAACAGTTTGAGTTAAACCCATAATTAAAGATGATGCACACAATGACGTTATATTAAAGAGGCCGCTGCGAGAGACTTTTTTGCAGCAGCCTTTTCAACATATGGGCATTTCTAACGAACCAGTGATTAGACATTTTCACTGAATCTTGACATGTCTGCCTGATTTAAATAGTTTTTTACAGTTGTTTTACGTCCGATCCTCGCTCATAGTAGACATGAATACTCTGCTAATTGGCCACTCCGGGCCTGAACGGACGAGGTACACCATCGACTCAAGCGGACAAGTTTATGGGCCACTACAGTATTTGAGATAGAGCAGTTTTTATTGACCCTCTCAGTAGTCAGACGCTAAATATCCAGCCACACTTACATTTAGTTTGCCATAGAGCGTGTTATTTTGAAGTCGCTAGGCATGTTGGAACCATGCGAGGTTCTGTGGTTCTACTTTATGGTTCCTTTTTGGAACCCATAACGAAAATTAATTTAAACAAAAATATTAAATATCAATACACTATAATTAAAAGCACAGGGACGCCAGCCCACCAAAATTCTCCATCGGTGATTACCAGAGTCATCCGATGAAGTCCTGAAAGCCCGCACGGCGTAAGCCCTGCGGGCTTTTTTGTGCCCTCAATTTGTCCCGCGCAGTCCAAAGAAAACTCATTAAATCCGAACCTTTTAGGCCTATTGATAGGCACAACGAAAAGCTCTGGTATTTTCACGTTACCGATACCCCGCTAGCCCCCCCTCGCAGAATTAGACCTCCCACGACACTCGCACAACCCTTTCACCCTCCGGCCGCGTCCGCGGCCGGAGGGATAGATTTACCCCTTGTGAGAATACGCGTCCAGCATGGCAAGGACCGCCCGACGCGCCGCATCGTCTGCGATATTGTCAGGCAGCGCATCAGCCCGCAGGTTGACATAAGCGTCAGCAGCCCTTCGAATGGCAATCCCGACGGAGTGACGATCGTGTGTTGCCAGAGTGGAAGTCAGCAGGCCATCGGGATCAATGCCGAGGGCTTCTATTCGACGAACGCCGCGTTGCGGTAGATTGGCGCGACGAAACAGCATCGGTCCCAGCACTTGTTCCCGGAAGAAAGACAGCATCCCCAGCGCTTCGAAGAGTTCCCCCCTGCCCAGTTTAACCACGGCGTAATGCAGCCAGATCCAGGCCCGGGACTCAAACCACTCCGGCGTCATGTTCGGCCAGTGCGCGCTAAATTTTGCCAGCTGTCGCTTGAGAGCATCGTTATCACGGGTAAATAGCACGGCAGGCTCCTCAACGCGCTGAGTGAGCATGTCCAGGGTGATAAATTTCAGATCGACATGCAGAAGTTCCGGGCCAAACAGGCAGATCAGCAGGCGAGGCTCACCGACGTGTTCCCCGGTGAAAGCATGTAGCAGATGGCCGAGCGTTCCGGCGAACGCCATACGCTGAGCCATGATTTCGTCATAATAGAGAGGGTCGATCACCACCACGAAATCCAGATCGGAGTATTGATCAAACCCGCCATGGATAAACGAGCCGCCGGCGAGAAGGGAGTGGATCCGCGAATCAGACTGTAATTTAAGCTTCAGTTGCTCTGCAAAACTTCTGTGTAAATCGGGTAGCGTATTAAGCATACTTTTTCCTGTTCACAAAAAAGACAAAGCATTACAGAATATCGAGCGATTCATCAGCAGACCAGATATTTCTGCTGGAACCCTCCCCTCCCTGGCGGGGCTCCCGACGTGCTATATCGTAAGCAATACCTCCCTCAGACCACCTCGCTCATCCACTCAGCAAACGCCCGCACGGCGGGAGAGAGAAAGCGCTGGTGCGGATAGAGCAATGTGACGGGTACCGGGGGCGGCTGCCAGTCCGTCAGCACTTCCACCAGTCTCCCCTCCTGCAGGTGGTCAGCAACGATATTCTCCGCCAGCTGCGCCAGCCCAAATCCTGCCAGGCACATTTTTATATAGAGCCCCGTTTCATTCACCGCGGCGTTGCCGCTGACGGGTACAGAAAAGGTCTCGCCATGGCGAACGAAGCGGAACTCATCGGCCCGCCTCGCCTGACCGGAGAAATAATGCACAGCCCGGTGCTGAGAGAGCGCCTCCGGTGATAGTGGCACGCCATATTCCCTGAGATAGTCCGGTGACGCGCAGGTGACCCAGCGAAAGCGGCCCAGAGGGCGGGCCACCAGGCTGGAGTTGTTCAGCTCTCCCGTTCGTATCACGCAGTCGACGCCTTCCTGAATGAGATCGACCTGGCGATCGCTGACGCCGATCATCAGGTAGATATCGGGATAGCGCCGGTAAAAGTCCGGCAGATGGGGCATGACGATGAAATGCGCGATGCCCGCGGGCATATCAACCCGCAGGCGCCCCTGAGGCCGCGCGACAGACTCGCTCAGGGTGGATTCACTATGTTCGATGAGGGCGAGAATTTCCCGGCACTGCGCCAGATACTGCATCCCTTCCGGGGTAAGGCTCACCCGCCTTGTGGTCCGGTTCAGCAGCCGTACCTTCAGGTATTTTTCAAGGTTTTTAATGGTACTGGTGACAGTGGAGGCCGGCAGGGAAAGGGTTTCCGCGGCACGCACGAAGCTTCCTGCCTCCGCGACGCGCATAAACATCTGCATAGCCTGAATACGATCCACCTTCTTTCTCTCCTGTAGCGAGCAGCTTACCGACAGACGGCATGATTATTCGTGGATTATGAATAATGAAAACAATTTACGCACATTTTTACGCTTAATCGCCTGGCGTATCGTTGCACGGTGGATTACGAAAGGGGGCCCGAAAATGAACATGCCCTCAATAAATATCCAGATAATCATTACGTTAAATAGCATGCACAAAGGAAAAACCATGTCCGTTCAGCCTGTCGAAATAAGTAAGGCCTATCGTTTATTGCAGGTCGGGTCCACCACCATGATTTCCGCAAAATATGATGGCGTCGAAAATGTCATGTCAGCCGCCTGGGTTGGGCTGGCAGGCGAGCGAAAAGTGGTGGCCTATATTGGCACCCAGGCTTTCACTCGTCAGCTGGTGGAAAAGAGCGGCTATTTCGTGGTGCAGATCCCCGTAGTCAGCCAGATGGCAACCGTCCTCTACGCTGGCGGACGCAGCTATGCCGACGCGCCGGATAAAAATGACACCATCCCCTTCTTTTATCAGCCGGAATTTGATCTTCCTCTTGTGGCAGGCTGTGCGGGCTGGCTGGTGTGCAAAGTGATGCCCTACCCGGACATTCAGCAGCAACACAATCTGTTTATGGGCGATATCGTCGCCGCCTGGAGCGATGACCGGGTATTCCGCAACGGACACTGGATCTTTGATGATGCGCCGGACGAACTACGGACCGTTCACTATGTCGCAGGCGGGCAGTTCTATGCCATCGGCAAAGGCAGCAAATTCGAACATGGGCCGGGTCAGGACTGACCCTCCCCGGTCATGCGGATCGCTGACGAGATGTTTGCGCAGCAGAGCGGCTGATACTCCGGCGCCAGACGCCGGGCGCCTGACCGTACTGGCGCTTGAAGCTGCGGTTGAAGGACTGCTGGGAGTCAAAGCCGAGGGCAATCGCCACGTTCAGGATCGGCTCGTTGCTGTGGGCCAAGCGTTCGATCGACTTTTGCAGCTTTTTCGCCCGAATATATTCTCCGAGGGGCTGCCCGGTATGTTCTTTGAAGATCCGCTGCAGGTGCCACTTCGAATAGCCGGCTCGTCGGGCAACGGTGTCAATATCCAGACGGCTATCAAGATGGTTGTCGATCCAGTCGATCAGATCCTGAATGATGGCGCCAGTGTTCATCATGTTACCCCCTCGCGGCCGGTTAAAAGCATCTTTGTCAGTTGCATTTAAAGGTGGCCTGTTTTTACACAAAATGCAAGTTTTATTGTTACATTTAAATCCACGCCGGGATCGCGGTTTTTTATCCCCCCCTGGACCGCACATAAAGTGCAACAATTATTCTTGCACTTAGTTAAGCGCCTTCCTACAATCGCCGCGATAGTGTATTCGAAATTGTTACAGTTTTGTGGCGATGATCGACACAAATGGCCTTAAGCCAGCCCGGACAAAGGAAGTAGCGCGGCTTCTCACGCTGCGTCTTGCCCGGCGGCTACATTTACCGGAATAAAAATAATGAGCCTGCAAAAAACCTGGGGAAACATTCACCTGACCGCGCTCGGCGCGATGATGCTCTCCTTTCTGCTCGTCGGCTGCGACGACAGCGTCGCGCAAAACGCTGCGCCTCCCGCCCCGACGGTCAGCGCCGCTAAGGTGCTGGTGAAGTCGATCAGTCAGTGGGATAGTTTTAACGGTCGCATTGAAGCGGTGGAGAGCGTTCAGCTTCGCCCTCGCGTCTCGGGATACATTGATAAAGTGAATTACACTGACGGCCAGGAGGTGAAAAAGGGCCAGGTGCTGTTCACGATAGATGACAGAACCTATCGCGCCGCGCTGGAGCAGGCGCAGGCGGCGTTGGCAAGAGCCAAAACGCAGGCCAGCCTGGCGCAAAGCGAGGCGAACCGCACCGATAAATTAGTCCATACCAACCTCGTCTCCCGTGAAGAGTGGGAGCAGCGCCGGTCAGCCGCGGTTCAGGCACAGGCCGACATTCGCGCCGCGCAGGCGGCGGTGGATGCCGCGCAGCTTAACCTCGACTTCACCAAAGTGACCGCCCCTATTGACGGCCGTGCCAGCCGGGCGCTGATCACCAGCGGTAACCTGGTCACCGCGGGCGACACCGCCAGCGTGCTCACCACCCTGGTCTCGCAGAAGACGGTGTACGTCTACTTTGACGTCGACGAGTCAACCTACCTCCACTATCAAAACCTCGCCCGCCGCGGGCAAGGCGCGTCCAGCGATAATCAGGCGCTTCCGGTGGAGATTGGCCTGGTTGGCGAGGAGGGTTACCCCCACCAGGGCAAAGTGGATTTTCTCGATAATCAGTTAACGCCGAGTACCGGCACCATCCGCATGCGTGCGCTGCTGGATAACTCGCAGCGTCTGTTCACGCCAGGGCTGTTTGCCCGCGTGCGTCTGCCGGGCAGCGCAGAGTTCAAAGCCACGCTTATCGACGACAAAGCGGTACTGACCGATCAGGATCGTAAATACGTCTATATCGTTGATAAAGATGGTAAAGCACAGCGCCGTGACATTACCCCAGGGCGGCTGGCAGACGGTTTACGCATCGTTCAGAAGGGGTTGAATCCTGGGGATAGCGTCATCGTCGACGGCTTACAAAAAGTGTTTATGCCGGGTATGCCGGTTAACGCCAAAACCGTTGCCATGACCTCCAGCGCCACCCTTAACTGATCCCTAATCAGAGAATCCAAGACATGGACTTTTCCCGCTTTTTTATCGACAGGCCGATTTTCGCCGCGGTGCTGTCGATTTTAATTTTTATCACCGGGTTAATCGCTATCCCACTGCTGCCGGTGAGCGAATATCCGGATGTCGTCCCGCCGAGCGTCCAGGTGCGCGCGGAGTATCCCGGCGCCAACCCGAAAGTGATTGCCGAGACCGTGGCGACGCCGCTGGAGGAAGCGATCAACGGCGTTGAAAACATGATGTACATGAAATCGGTCGCCGGCTCCGACGGCGTGCTGGTCACCACCGTCACCTTCCGCCCGGGTACCGACCCGGATCAGGCGCAGGTTCAGGTGCAGAACCGGGTCGCGCAGGCCGAAGCGCGTCTGCCGGAGGATGTACGCCGTCTGGGCATCACCACCCAGAAACAGTCTCCGACGCTGACCCTGGTGGTGCATCTGTTTTCGCCAAAGGGTAAGTACGACTCGCTGTATATGCGCAACTACGCCACGCTGAAAGTGAAGGATGAGCTGGCGCGCCTGCCCGGCGTCGGCCAGATCCAGATTTTTGGCTCCGGTGAATATGCGATGCGCGTCTGGCTGGATCCCAATAAGGTCGCGGCCCGCGGTCTGACGGCCTCGGATGTGGTGACGGCGATGCAGGAGCAAAACGTCCAGGTGTCTGCCGGACAGCTTGGCGCCGAGCCGCTGCCGCAGGAGAGCGATTTCCTGATCTCCATTAACGCCCAGGGCCGTCTGCATACCGAAGAAGAGTTTGGCAATATCATTCTGAAAACGGCGCAGGATGGCTCGCTGGTCCGCCTGCGCGACGTGGCGCGCATCGAGATGGGTTCCGGTAGCTATGCGCTGCGCTCCCAGCTCAACAATAAGGATGCGGTCGGGATCGGTATCTTCCAGTCACCCGGCGCTAACGCCATCGATCTGTCGAACGCGGTACGCGCCAAAATGGCCGAGCTGGCCACCCGCTTCCCGGAAGATATGCAATGGGCGGCGCCGTACGACCCGACGGTTTTCGTCCGCGACTCCATCCGCGCGGTGGTGCAGACGCTGCTGGAGGCGGTAGTGCTGGTGGTGCTGGTAGTGATCCTGTTCCTGCAGACCTGGCGCGCGTCGATTATCCCGCTGATCGCGGTGCCGGTATCGGTGGTGGGTACCTTCAGCATTCTCTATCTGCTGGGCTTCTCGCTGAATACCCTGAGCCTGTTCGGGCTGGTACTGGCTATCGGTATCGTGGTGGACGACGCCATCGTGGTGGTGGAGAACGTCGAGCGTAATATCGAAGAGGGGCTTGCGCCGCTTGCCGCGGCGCATCAGGCGATGCGTGAGGTCTCCGGGCCGATTATCGCCATTGCGCTGGTGCTGTGTGCGGTGTTCGTGCCGATGGCGTTTCTCTCCGGGGTCACCGGCCAGTTCTACAAACAGTTCGCGGTGACCATCGCCATCTCGACGGTGATCTCGGCCATCAACTCGCTGACGCTCTCCCCGGCGCTGGCGGCCCTGCTGTTAAAGCCGCACGGCGCGAAGAAAGACCTCCCTACCCGGCTGATCGATCGCCTGTTTGGCTGGATTTTCCGTCCGTTTAACCGCTTTTTCCTTCGCAGCTCGAACGGCTATCAGGGACTGGTAGGCAAAACGCTTGGACGCCGTGGCGCAGTGTTTGCGGTGTACCTGCTGCTGCTCTGCGCCGCTGGGGTGATGTTTAAAGTCGTCCCCGGCGGGTTTATTCCCACCCAGGATAAGCTGTATCTCATTGGCGGCGTGAAGATGCCGGAAGGTTCGTCGCTGGCGCGCACCGACGCGGTGATCCGCAAAATGAGCGAGATCGGGATGAATACCGAAGGGGTCGACTATGCGGTCGCTTTCCCGGGGCTTAACGCGCTGCAGTTCACCAACACGCCGAATACCGGGACGGTCTTTTTTGGCCTGAAACCGTTCGACCAGCGCAAACACACGGCGGCGGAAATTAACGCGGAGATTAACGCCAAAATTGCGCAAATCCAGCAGGGCTTTGGCTTCTCCATCCTGCCGCCGCCGATTTTAGGACTGGGTCAGGGTTCCGGCTACTCCCTGTACATCCAGGATCGCGGTGGGCTGGGCTATGGCGCGCTGCAAAGCGCGGTGAATGCGATGTCCGGGGCGATTATGCAGACGCCGGGGATGCACTTCCCGATCTCGACTTACCAGGCTAACGTGCCGCAGCTGGACGTGCAGGTCGATCGCGATAAGGCGAAAGCGCAGGGGGTATCGCTAACCGAGCTATTCGGTACGCTGCAGACCTATCTCGGCTCGTCTTATGTCAATGACTTTAACCAGTTCGGGCGTACCTGGCGCGTGATGGCCCAGGCTGACGGACCATACCGCGAGAGCGTGGAAGATATCGCCAATCTGCGCACCCGCAATAATCAGGGCGAAATGGTGCCAATCGGCAGTATGGTGAATATCAGTACCACCTACGGGCCGGATCCGGTGATCCGCTACAACGGTTATCCGGCGGCGGACCTGATTGGCGATGCCGATCCGCGGGTCCTCTCTTCTTCGCAGGCGATGACGCATCTGGAGGAGCTGTCGAAGCAGATCCTGCCGAATGGGATGAATATTGAGTGGACGGATCTCAGCTTCCAGCAGGCCACCCAGGGCAACACGGCGCTGATCGTCTTCCCGGTGGCGGTGCTGCTGGCGTTCCTCGTGCTGGCCGCGCTGTATGAAAGCTGGACACTGCCGCTGGCGGTGATCCTTATCGTACCGATGACGATGCTCTCCGCGCTGTTTGGCGTCTGGCTGACCGGGGGCGATAACAACGTCTTCGTGCAGGTGGGTCTGGTGGTCCTGATGGGCCTGGCCTGTAAAAACGCCATTCTGATCGTCGAGTTTGCCCGCGAGCTGGAGATCCAGGGGAAAGGCATCATGGAAGCCGCTCTGGAGGCGTGCCGCCTGCGTCTGCGCCCGATCGTGATGACCTCCATCGCCTTTATCGCCGGGACCATTCCGCTGATCCTCGGCCACGGCGCGGGGGCGGAAGTCCGCGGCGTCACCGGGATCACGGTGTTCTCCGGGATGCTGGGCGTGACGCTCTTCGGTCTGTTCCTGACGCCGGTGTTTTACGTGACGCTGCGAAAACTGGTGACCCGCAGGAAGCCGGTCCAGGAGGATCTGCCCGCCTAGCCTGCAGCAGATAACAAAAAAACCGCCTTCACAAGTTGAAGGCGGTTTTTTTTCGTCAACCCGAAATGATTATGCGCTTTTTTAAAGCGGGCGATCATTTCAGGCACCGGGTCGCAGCCGCTGGTATCGGCGTTTTTGACCGCCTCCAGCGCGCTGGCCACGGTATGGCGAGCGAGGACGTTTAACGAAGCCTGCTCTGCTTCGTCGGCAACCGATTTGAAGTACCAGCAGGCGTTGGCGCTGACCACGCAGCGGGCCGGGACGTCAGGACGCGACGCCCACAGTTTTTTATCTTCGATAACCGAAAGATAGATATCACGCAGGGTGATCTTGTCCGCCGGACGGCCAAGATGAATTGAGCCGTTGCGGCCAAGCGTGGAGACGATAATGCCGTCACGAGTTAGCGGAACCATTAGTTTACGGATAAAGCTCGGGTTCGCTTCCAGGCCGTAGGCCAGAATCGCACTCGTCGAACGTTCACCCATCTGCTCCGCCATTGCTACGCTGAGAACCATCTGCAAAGCTGTCGGGAAGCGGTAATCTAACATGGCAGTGTCCTGGGTTGCGGTGAATCTTGTTCTTTTTGGCACCGCAGAGGTGAATAATCAATGAACAACAATATAACAAATACGGGAATTTTTTTGAAGCAATCTGCGGTTAGCCTGCGAAGTAAATTTTCTGATTTCACGGGCAAAGGCGGGGCAAACACAGATTCCCCTTCGTACCGTTTTATTTAACGCAAACGCCATCCTTTGTTCCGCTAGCCGCGCCCTGTCGCCCCGCGACCTGTCCACACCAGCGGCGCCTAACCCTGTGGATAACCTGGAGGCAGTTGCCTGGCAGCCGCAGCCCGGGCGGGCTACCGGCTGCCGTTCGTTTTTTGAACAGGGAAAACTCCCCCGCCGGGCAGCGCGCTAAGCGCGAAAATCACCACCCCGGCGCAGGGAAGCGCCCGCCCCGCTTAATAATTCCACTTCGGCCGCGCTACCGTATTTTTCTTCAGCAGGTCGCGGAACGCTTTCAGGTAGGGCTCATTGCTGCGCCCGCGCTTACAGATGGCCGAGAACGGCGACTGAAAGCCAAACTCGTTGGGCAGCAGCACCCGCAGGCGGTTCTCTTTGATCCACGGCCAGGCGTAATGCTCCGGCAGATAGCCAATATATTTCCCCGAGAGGATCAGCAGCAGCTGGGCGTCGACGGTCTCGACGGTGGCGCTCCCTTTGCTGAAGCCCCGACGGCGGAGATCGCTGGTGTTCCAGTAGCTGCGGGTCACCAGCGGGCACTGGCTGATCTGCTCTTTATCGAGCTGGCGGCTGAAGAACATCGGGTGCAGATCGCTGCAGTAGAGCCAGTGCTGTTCACGGTACAGCGGCTCGCTGATGATGTTATGCACCTGCGAGTTGTAGCTGCCGATAGCCAGGTCGATATGGTTGTTCAGCACGCCGTTCAGTTGCTCCGCCGGGGTGCGGATAATCAGTTTGATATGCACATGGGGAAATTTGTCGCTGAAGCTGCGCAGAACCACCGGCAGCGAGAGCGCCGTTTCGGTCTCGATGGAGTCGAGCGTCGAGATGCACAGGGTGCCGCTGTGCTCCCCTTTGAGCAGCGCCGACTGCCGCTCCAGCTCATTGAGTTCGCTCAGTACGCGGATCGCCTGCTGTAAAAACTGCTGACCTTTCTCGGTCAGAGAAAAGCCGCCGCGCCCGCGCTGGCAGAGGGTGAAGCCGAGCTGTCCCTCCAGCTGCGACATGGCATTGCTGATGGCGGAGACCGAAATACCCAGCTCCTGCTGGGCCCGGCTGTAGCTCTCCAGGCGGGCCACCGCCTCGAAAACCTGCAGCTGGCGAATATTGAGGCTGGCGTCGTGATGCATCGTATTTAGTTCACCAATAAATGAACTGAGTATTTACGCCAGACGATGTAAAGTCCAGCGCGGGTTGCGCACTATCTCTCCTGTTACGTTTCATCCGTCAGATTCAGGAGCAGACATGGATAACCTCTTTCACCAACCGCAGGGTGGCAATGAGATGCCACGCTTCGCCGGACGCGCCACAATGATGCGCCTGCCGTTTATCGAAGATTTACAGGGACTTGACGCGGCATTTGTCGGCATTCCGCTGGATATCGGCACCTCGCAGCGCTCGGGCACGCGCTACGGACCACGCTATATTCGCGCCGAATCGGTGATGATCCGTCCGTACAATATGGCGACCGGCGCCGCGCCGTTCGACTCGCTGTCGGTGGCTGATATCGGCGATGTGCCGATCAATACCTACAGCCTGCTCAAATCGGTGCAAATTATCGAAGATTACTACACCGGTTTGAATAGTTATCCGCTGATCCCGCTGACCCTCGGCGGGGACCACACCATTACCCTGCCGATCCTGCGGGCGCTGACCAAAAAACATGGTCCGGTGGGCCTCATCCACGTCGACGCCCATACCGACACCAATGATGAGATGTTCGGAGAGAAAATCGCCCACGGCACCACCTTCCGCCGCGCCGTTGAGGAGGGACTGCTCGACCTCAAACGGGTGGTGCAGATTGGCCAGCGCGCCCAGGGCTATGCCGCCGGCGACTTCCAGTGGGGCGTTGACCAGGGCTTTCGCCTGGTGCAGGCGGAGCAGTGCTGGCATACCTCGCTGGCGCCGCTGATGGCCGAAGTCCGCCAGCAGATGGGCGACGGGCCGGTGTATCTCAGCTTTGATATCGACAGCCTCGATCCCATCTGGGCTCCGGGAACCGGGACGCCGGAAGTTGGCGGTCTGACCTCCATTCAGGCGCTGGAGATCGTCCGCGGCTGCCGCGGCCTGAACCTGATTGGCGCCGATCTGGTCGAGGTCTCGCCCCCCTACGACGTGAGCGGTAATACCTCCCAGCTGGCGGCCAACCTGCTGTACGAGATGCTCTGCGTCCTGCCCGGCGTGAAGTACGCCTGAGGAAGCCGCCATGGAGCTGAAATGCTTTCGCACCCTCTGGGGAGTGACGACCCCCTGGCCGCAAACGCTGGATGAACTGCAGCGCGTCGGCTGCTGCGGCATCGAAGCCCGCGTGCCGTTAACGGTGGCCGAGCGGCGGCAGCTCGCCGACCGCCTGCAGGCGTCGGGGCTGGAGTATATCGCCATTCTTTTCAGCGGCGGCGGGGTGCTCCCCGCCCAGCATGAAACGCCCGAGCAACATCTGGCGCGCCTGCAGTCCCGCTTCGCCGAGGCCAGCGGCCTCAACCCGCGCTTTGTCAATCTGCTGGCGGGCAACGATCGCTGGCCGCTGGCGCAGCAAGTCGATTTTCTCGGCAAGGCGCATGAGCTGGCCGCCGGGTTTGGTTTGACCTGCAGCTTTGAAACCCATCGCGCCACCTCGCTGTACAGCCCGTGGTTCACCCTGGAGATCATTCAGCAGCTCCCCCAGCTGCGCTTTACCGCCGACATCAGCCACTGGGTGGTGGTCAGCGAGCGCCTGCTGGATGACCCCAGCGATGACTTCAGCGCCTTTATCGACCGCGTGCATCACGTGCAGGCTCGGGTGGGCTACGACCAGGGGCCGCAGGTGCCGCACCCGGCGGCGCCTGAGTATCAGCCGGCGCTGGCTTTTGCCGAGCGCTTCTGGCAGCAAATCTGGCGTTCGCAGCGCCAGCGCGGCTACCCGCAGACCACGCTGACCCCGGAGTTTGGCGCCGACGGCTATCTGCACCATCTGCCGTTCACCAACGTTCCGGTGGCCGATCTCTGGTCGCTCAACGCCTGGATGGCCGCGCGCCAGCAGGCCCACTTTCAGCAGTTTTTATCGCTCACTGAACAGGAACCGCAGCCATGACCGCCGTGAAGCACGCTTTTACTGAACTCCCGACCATCGATATCCGCGATCTGGCCGGCGACGACCTCGCCAGGCGTCAGGCGGTGGCCGACGCCATCGGCCGCGCGGCGCGCGAGGTGGGCTTTTTCTACATCACCGGCCACGGCATCGACCCGGCGCTGATCGCCGGCGTCCGCGAGGCGGCGAAGCAGATCTTCGCCCTGCCGATGGAGGAGAAGATGAACTATTACATCGGCCACTCCAAAAGCCATAAGGGCTACGTTCCGGAAGGAGAAGAGATCTACGGCTCCGGCAAGCCGGACCATAAAGAGGCTTTCGATATCGGCTTCCAGGCAGCGGATGACCATCCGCTGGTGCTCGCCGGTACGCCGCTGATCGGCGCCAACGAGTGGCCCGATCTGCCGGATTTCCGCGCGCGGGTGCTGGCCTACTACGACGCGGTTTTCGCCCTCGGCCACCGTCTGTTCGACGCTTTCGCCCTCGCGCTCGGCCTGCCGGAAGGGTATTTCAAACCGATGGTGACCTGCCCGCCGGCTAAGCTGCGGCTGATCCATTACCCGTTCGACGCCAGCGTCGAAGATGTTCCCGGAATTGGTGCACACACCGACTATGAGTGCTTCACCCTGCTGCTCGCCGACCAGCCCGGCCTTGAAGTTCTCAATGAAGAAAGCGTGTGGATCGATGCACCTCCCGTCCAAAACGCCGCCGGAGAAGAGGCGTTCGTGATCAATATCGGCGACATGCTGGAAGTGCTCAGCGCTGGCACATTTGTTGCTACAGCCCACCGGGTGCGCAAAGTGCCGCAGGAGCGGTACTCCTTCCCGCTGTTTTTCGCCTGCGATTACCACACGCTGATCCGCCCGCTGCCGACCTTTCTCGCCGCCGGCGAAGCCGGTGAATATCAGGAGCTCAGCATCGGGGAGCATATGTGGAGCCAGGCGCTGCAAACCTATCGCTACCTGCGCGAGAAGGTCAATCGCGGTGAACTTCAGCTACCGGAGCGCGCGCGCGGCACCAATACGTTTGGCCATTTGAAAAAACAGGCTCAGCAAAAAAACCCCTAACCACCCGTGAGGATCCATGATGACTAGCACCCTGAAAAAAAATCTCGCGCCGTGTCGCGCTTACCCTCGCCGTCAGCGCCTGTTTCTCCCCTGTCACCCAGGCGGCGGAACTGCTGACCGAGGGCGTCTTTAAGGTGGGGATGGAGGTCACCTACCCGCCGTTTGAGTCTTATGACAGCAATAACAACATCGTCGGTCTCGACCCGGAGTTTGCCGCGCTGATCGCCCAACATCTGCAGGCCAAACCGCAGCTGATCGACACCAAGTTCACCAGCCTGATCCTCGGCATCGGCAAGAAATATGACGCGGTGATCTCCGGGATGTACGTGACGCCGGAGCGCCAGAAACAGGCCGACGCCATCCCTTACGCCCTCTCCGGCGCGTCGATCATCGCCCTGAAGGGCGGCGCGGCGCAGCCGAAAACCGAAGATGAGCTGTGCGGTGTGAAGGTCGGTCTGCAGGCGGGCACCACCTGGGTGACCAGCCTGAAAAAACACTCCGATGAGTGGTGCCTGAAAAACGGCAAACCGGCCATCACCATTCAGGAGTTCCCGACGGCGCCGGAAGCCTCGCAGGCGCTGCTGTCGAAGAACATCGGCGCCCAGCTTGAGATTGCCCCGGCAGCGCAGATCATCGTCGACAAGAGCCGCGGCCGCCTGGCGATAAGCTCTACGCGCCTGGTCTACCCGCTGCCGCTGGGGATCTACGTCGCCAAAGGCAACACCGAGCTGGCGGAGGCGATCAAGGCCACCCTGGCCACGCTGAAGGCCAACGGCCAATATGCCGCGTTGATCAAAAAATACAACTTAGAAAGCATCGATTAAGACAATAAGCACTGCGCAACAGGAGTCAGTATGGCGTTCGATTGGGGATACTTTTTTTCATTGTTTAGCATTGGGGCATTCTGGCAGGCGTGCGTGACCGTCATCGTAATCAGCACCTTGTCCTGGGGGATCGGCCTGGTGGTCGGTTTTCTGTTAGCCTGCGCGAAGCTCTCGGCGCCGCGCTGGGTCAAGATCCCCGTCGAACTCTATATCTGGTTTTTTCGCAGCGTGCCGCTGATGGTGCTGCTGGTGTTTGTCTACAACCTGCCGCAGCTGTTTCCGGTGACCCAGCCGCTGCTCGGGGTGCCGTTTATCGCCGGGCTGGTGTCGATGACCGTCACCGAGGCGGCCTATATGGCGGAGATCCACCGCGGCGGGCTGCTGTCGGTGGCCAAGGGGCAGAGCGAGGCGGGCCATGCGCTGAGCTTCAGCTTTATCGGCATCCAGCGGCTGATCGTGATCCCTCAGGCGTTTCGCATCTCGCTGCCGACGCTGATCAATGAATACATCACCATCATTAAGCTGAGCTCGATTCTGTCGGTGGTCTCCTTACCCGAGCTGCTGCTCACCGGCCAGCGCTTGTATGCGCAGAATTTCCTTGTGATGGAGACCCTGCTGGCGGTAGCGGTGTACTACGTGATGGTGGTTACCGTCTTCACCTGGCTGTTCCGGGCGCTGGAAAATCGTCTCGATATTCAGCGTAAGCGTCCGCAAACCCTCAGCGAGGCGGAATGCCAGGCGCTGCGCCAGAGCCTGCCAGCGCTGAGCGAAGAGAGCAACACCCCGGCCGTCAACGGCGCGCCGCCAGCGCTCGATCTGCGGGGCATTCGCAAATCCTGGGGTCAGCATGAGGTGCTGAAAGGCATCGATCTGCAGGTGGAGAACGGGGAGGTGATCAGCATCATCGGCCCGTCCGGCTCCGGCAAAACCACCCTGATCCGCACCATCAACGCCCTCGAAAGCCTTGATGGCGGGGAGATCATTCTCTACGGCGAGGACTATCTTAAGGGCGGAGCCATCGTCGACAAACGCCAGATGCGCGCCGGGGTACGGCGCATCGGCATGGTCTTCCAGAGCTTCAACCTGTTCCCCCACCGCACGGTGCTCGACAACGTGATGCTGGCCCCGCGCTATCACCAGCTGCTGGACCAGCCGGTCGCCCGCGAGCAGGCCCTGGCGCTGCTCGACCGCGTCGGCCTGCTGGCCCATGCCCACAAGTACCCCGGACAGCTCTCCGGCGGCCAGCAGCAGCGCGTGGCGATCGCCCGGGCGCTGGCGCTGAAGCCGGACATCATGCTGTTTGACGAACCGACCTCGGCGCTGGATCCCGAGCTGGTAGGCGAAGTGCTGAAGGTCATTCAGTCGCTGGCCCGCGAAGGCATGACCATGCTGATTGTCACTCACGAGATGGACTTCGCCCTGTCGATTTCCGACCGCGTGGTGCTGATGGAGAACGGCGTGGTGCAGGCCGATATCGCCCCGCAGGTGATCCGCAGCCCGCTGGAGGCGCCTTCTCTGCAACGAATCCGTGAATTTATGGGAGTACGCTAAATGGCAACTGAGCAACACCTGCGCCAGCAGCTGGCCGCCGCCTACCGGCTGGCGGCGCTGTTCGGCTGGGAGGATACCCTCTACACTCACTTCTCCGTGCGCCTGCCCGGCGACGGCGAGCCGCGTTTTTTAATTAATCCCTTCGGCATGATGTTTGACGAAGTCACCGCCAGCAACCTGATCGTAGTGGATATGGAGGGCAAGGTCGTAGCGGGCGACGCGCCGGCTAACTCGGCGGGCTTTACCATCCATAGCGCGGTGCATATGGCCCGGGAAGACGCCCACTGCGTGATCCACACCCATACGCTGCCGGGAATGGCGGTGGCCGCCTGCGAGGATGGCCTGCTGCAGCTCAACCAGATCAGCACCGAGTTTTACCAGCGCGTCGGCTACCATCCCTATGAAGGGGTGGCCTTTGACCTCGACGAACGGGCGCGCATCCAGCGCTCGCTGGGGAATAATATCGCCATGATCTTGCAGAGCCACGGCCTGCTGTCGGTGGGCCGCACCGTGGCTGACGCGTTTTACATCATGTACTACCTGAACCGCGCCTGCGAAATCCAGATGGCCGCCGCCCAGCTGGCGGCCCTCAGCCCGATCCACACCATCGCCCCGCACCTCAGCCAGCACGCCTGCGAGCAGCTGATGGGCGTGGAGCATGAACGTCAACAGGTCTGGCAGGCGTGGCTGCGCCGTCTTGACCGTCTCGATACCTCTTACAAAGACTAACGCCTATGTCTGATATCACTATCGTGGTGGATTGTAACGACGCGGATTTCGCCCGCGATATCTGCGCCGCCCTGCAGCAGTTTCCCGACGTCACGGCGCTTCTGCCCCATCACCAGGCGGCGCGCGACGCCCAGTACGCCAGCTGCTGGTTCCCGGACCCGCAGCTGTTGACCCGTTCGCCGGGGCTGAAGCTGATCCAGGCCGCGTCCGCCGGGGTCGATCATCTGCCGCCCGCGCTGTTCGCCAGCGAGATCCCGCTGTGCCGGGTGATCGATGAAGATTTTCGCCACGGCATGTTCGAATATGCCCTGTGGAGCGTCCTGTGGTTTCAGCGCCATTTCGACCGGGCGCTGGCCCACCAGCAGACCCAAACCTGGAAGCTCTATCCCCAGCGCGCCGCCGCCGACTTCCATATCGGCATTATGGGGCTCGGCGAAATTGGCGGCTATATCGCCGACCAGCTGGCCCGCCTCGGCTATCGGGTCTCCGGCTGGTCGCGCAGTGAAAAGCAGCTGGCTGGCGTCACCTGCTATCGCGGCGAGGAGGCGCTCGACCACTTTCTTGGGTCGCTTGACGGGCTGATTAACCTCCTGCCGCTCACCGCGCAGACCCGGGGTATCCTCGCCGCGCCGCTGTTCAGCCGGCTACCCGCCGGGGCGGTGTTAATCAACTGCGGCCGCGGAGAGCATATGGTCAATGAGGATGTGCTGGCGGCGCTGGAGAGCGGCCAGCTCGCCGGGGCGGTGCTCGACGTCTTCCCGCAGGAGCCATTGCCAGCGGACGATCCGCTGTGGCGCCATCCGCAGGTGGTCATCACCCCACATATGGCCTCTGCGGCCTCTGCCGAGGTGATCGCCCGCCAGTTGCTGGAGAACATTCAGCGCCAGCGCCGCGGGCTGCCGCTGAAGAACCTGGTCAATAAGCACGCCGGTTACTGATCCCCGGCTATATCGCCGCTGCTACGCTTAATAGGAGATCCACAACCAGAAGGCAGGAACATGAAGATTGATTTAGCGGGAAAAGTCGCGCTGGTCACCGCCTCCACGGCGGGTATTGGCTTCGCCATCGCCAAAGGCCTGGCGGAGAGCGGCGCAGAGGTCATCCTTAACGGGCGCAGCGAGCAGAGCGTGAACGCCGCGATCGCCCGGCTGCAAAATGAGGTGCCGGGCGCGAAGGCGCGCCCCGCCATCGCCGACCTCAGCGACGCCGACGGCGCAGCGCAGCTGCTGCGGGCCGTGACCGGCGTCGATATTCTGGTCAATAACGCCGGGATCTATGGCCCGCAGGATTTCTACGCCACCGACGACGCGACCTGGGACAACTACTGGCAGACCAACGTCATGTCCGGCGTGCGCCTGTCGCGAGGGCTGCTCCCGGCGATGGTCAGTAAAGGCTGGGGGCGGATGGTGTTTATCTCCTCAGAATCGGCGCGCAATATCCCGGCGGACATGATCCACTATGGCGTCACCAAGACCGCGCAGCTGTCGCTGGCCCGCGGCCTGGCGAAATATGTCGCCGGCAGCGGAGTGACCGTTAACAGCGTTCTGCCAGGGCCAACGATTTCCGACGGCTTTGCCGAAATGCTGAAAGACGAAGTGGCGAAAACCGGTCAGTCGCTGGAGGAACTGGCGAAAGCGTTTGTCATGACCCATCGTCCGAGCTCGGTGATCCAGCGGGCGGCCTCGGTGGCAGAGGTCGCCAATATGGTGGTCTACGTCTGCTCGCCGCAGGCGTCAGCCACCTCCGGCGCCGCGCTGCGCGTCGATGGCGGCGTGGTGGATGATATTCTCTGAATCCCCTTTATGCAGGGGAGCCCCCTCCCCTGCCGTCTTCCTGGGCGCTAAAAAGCGCAAAATGTTAAAAAACAGCCGCAAAGTCGCACAAAGTGAACAGGAACATGTATTCCCAGAACTTATGATATTTGTTTTAAGCATAAGTTGTGGTGTTAATGTCTCTGTTACGAAGCTTGCTTTTCTTTTTCGGCGCGGCGGTCGCGGCCGCCCTCGCGGTACTCTGCCTGTGGGTGGATATTCGGGTGTTTGGCAACGACATCCCGGAGGTGTCGCTCACCGAAGTGGTCCAGGAGAGCGTGCTGGCCGTTATCGTGCTGGTTCATCTGCTGCTGGCGCGGAAATATGCCCACTTGCGCTATAGCAATATCCTCATCGGCGGCTTCTTTCTTGCCATGCTGATCCGCGAACTGGATGGCCTGTTTGATTTACTCTCCCACGGCAGCTGGGTGTGGTTTGCCCTGCTGGCCACCGCGGGGTCGCTGCTGTTGCCGTTGCGCCATCTGCATCAGACCCTGTCGCAGCTGGCGGCGTATACCCGCACGCCCTATTACGGGATGATGATCAGCGGCCTGCTGGCGATTCTGGTCTTCTCGCGGCTGTTTGGCATGCACGGCCTGTGGTACGCCGTGCTGGAAGAGAACTACGCCCGGGTGGTAAAAAATACGGTCGAGGAAGGCAGCGAGTCGTTTGGCTATATGCTGTGTCTGACCGCCACCCTCGGCTACGCCTGCTACTTTCGCGGTCTGGCGCGACAGGCGCTGTCGCCGCAGCGCTAACCGTGGACGATAGCCACCGCCGGACATATCTGCCGGTGGTGGCGCGCCGCCGCGGTTAACCGCGAATTTTCCACTTCCGTTTGAGAACCTCTTTGTCCTGGCTATCCAGCCACTGGTTCACTTTCTCCAGCAGCGCCGGGTTATCTTTACTCATCATATACACCTTGTTGCTGGCGGTACCGGCGAATGGCGTTTCGTTAGCAACGCAGAACACGCCGGGCTCTTTGCTCTGGTAATAGTCGCCTTCAATCAGATCGGTCACCATCATATCGGCCGTTTTCTGCCGCAGCGCCTGCAGGTTATCGACATTGTTCTGCACGCGGATAATTTGCGCCTGCTTGATGTGCTCATCGACAAAGCTCTGGTTTGTGCCGCCAGGGTTGACGACCACTTTCACGTCCGGGCGGTCAATTTTTTCCAGCGAACCTAGCCGCGGGGCGGCCTGGCAGTTGGCTAAGGCGATTTTTCCGTTCGCCACCACCGGATGGCTGAGGGCGAAGGCTTGCGCCCGCGCCGGGGTCTCGGTAACCCCACCCATCGCAATATCAAACTTGTCCGCCTGCAGATCGGCGGCGAGCGCGGGCCAGCTGGTGTAGACGAAGCTCACCTTGAGTCCGAGCGTGCGCCCGAGATCGCGGGCCATGTCCACGTCATAGCCCTGCAGTTCGCCGGCGGCATTGCGAAACGCCAGCGGCGCGTAATCGCCCGGCACGCCCACCTTCAGTTCACCGCTGTGCTCGATGGATTGCATATCGCGCGCCTGGGCGCCGCAGGTCATTATCGCCAGCGTCAGCGCCAGCCCCACCGTCAGTCTCATTTCGCCATCCTTAAAGTTATCGTTTTTCATGCCAGAGTGACCGGCCGCATCAGTCACAGTATCCGCAGTGCGAGCCAGGGCATTCATCCTATTTTTAAACACCGGGACATACAACCCGACGTGGGGCAAAACGTTAATTAATCCTCTTTCTCGCTGTGAGCTTGCTGGTTGTTTTGACTTTCAGTAAAATGCCCCGCAGCGCATTCATATTTTATTCCTGGCCATACGTTTAATATATTATTTATTATCGTTTTTTTTACCTTCCTCTTATGCGTTAATAGTTGAATATTAAATTATAACCTCCTGATTAATAAGTGAAAACACTTCATGCAACAACTTTCGTTAGGATTTTTCTAATGATCCTGCTTATCATCTTATTTACTCCCCTCCTCTCCAGCAGTAATACTTGGTTACAGAAGCAGTGTATAAGGAAATACATTATGATTATTATCATTTCCGCCAATAAATTTTTTATTAACGGCATCCGGTCTCTGGTTAACATGACCATGAGTGCTCAACGTCGGTATAGTCAAACATTGTTTCTGGATAATATTTCTGACGTGAATGATAAAAGTCTAACCATAGCCAGAACCATTATCGTGGACTATAGCCACCCGGACATTCAACAATTAGCCGCACTGCTCTATCGTAAAAAAAAGATCATTCATGGCGATATCGTTTTTGTCGTTAAAAGTGAGATTCTTGCCGATCCAGTCGAAAACATTATCATAAACTCTATTTCGACGATCGTGCTTGATTATATAGATGTTACCCAACGGCTGCAGAAATACTTACAGAATGCGTCTGATCATCGCTGTATTAAAGTGTTCAGAAAATCAATTAGCTCGCTGGACAGTTATGTCAATATTAAACTTACGAAACAGGAGGACTCTCTTCTCCCCTATATCATCTCAGGTTTAAATAATAAGAAAATTGCTCAGGCCACCGACCTTAGCAATATGATGATCAGTCACTATCGGAGAAACATCTACCAGAAACTCAATGTCCGCAATATTGCAGGCCTGTATCATTTCCTGCACTCCCTGGAGGGGGGATAAGTTCGCTTTATGGCTATCACAACAACAGAGCTAACGGCTTATGCAGCGTCAATGAGTATGCCTGGCTATTAGCTTCCCTGGGTCACAACAGAAGGAATTGGCTATGAAAATGAAATCACTTTGCCTGGCAATGGCACTCGTCGGCTTGACCTCACACTATGCCGCCGCGGCGGACGGTACGCTGAATTTTATCGGTAAAATTGTCAACTCATCTTGCACGCTAGTAAGCGACAATGAGAACGGTGTCATTGTAGTTAAGATGGGCTCTGTTCCGCTGTCTAAATTAAAAAATGATACCAATGGCACCGGGCCAGAAGTTGGGGTCAATATTAGCGTCAAAAATTGTGACGCGGGCACGTACTTTATTGTGCTCGACGGTGCTCCAGCCCTCGATGCGCCTAGCACTAACATACTGGCTCTCGATGCGGGTAATCCTACGGCAGAAAAAGTCGGCATTAAGCTAACCGACCGCAATAACACCCCGGTCACGCTCGATAAACCTTTCGATCCCGACGTCGACCCGAGTATTACGATCAATGCCGATGGCACCGGTACCTTCAACCTGAAAGCCTATTACTACACCTGGGATAAAGACAACGCCGAAGCTGGCGACGGCAATGCGACCGCCCGGTTTACCATTATACAGCAATAATGCCTGGCCAGGGACGGCACGACGCGGATAAGGGGTAAGATATGAAAACGCTGCTGGCAGTGATCATAGGCGCTTTGGCTTTTCAGACCCAGGCGGCCATTACCATCGATGCCTCACGGGTTATTTATTCGGGCAAAGATAAATCGGCCAGTCTGAAAATTAACAACCGAAGCAGCAAAAACTATATCGTCCAGACCTGGCTTGATACGGGTCCGGAGACCCCCAGCAGCGGCTTACCCATTGTGGCAACGCCGCCCCTGGTCAAATTACGCCCCGAGCAATCGGCACAACTGCGCTTTATTTACTCAGGAACCGGTCTTCCTGCCGACAGGGAAAGTCTGTTTTGGGTGAATATTCAGGAGGTCCCTCCTGCGCCTGAGGAAAATAATATCCTGCAGTTCGCGATTCGCACCCGATTAAAACTATTTTATCGCCCGCAAGGGATTGCCACATCGCTGCCCAAAGCCGTTGAAAATCTGCAGTGGCAGCAAAGCGCTAACACGTTATCTTTTACTAACAACAGTCCACTGCATATTACGGTTATTAATGCCGAGGCGATCGACAACAAAGGCAAAATCTATCCTCTGAAAAACTTTATGTTGCTGCCGTACAGTCATCACGCTGTCAATATCGCCAGCATGCAGCGCTTGCATAAAATGAAATATATTAATGATTACGGCGCCGTTGTTGATATTCCAATAAAAAAATAAACGTCGCACCTCTTTAGGGAGATAGAGTGATGGACGATAGTAAATTACGCTATTTTGCCAGCGCATGGTTAATCTCCATCACGTTACCGGCAGACAGCGCGGAACGCTATAATGCCCAGTTTGTGAACGGCATCGACCCGCTGGCTTTTAATCAGTTTGTCGCCAGCGATGGCGACGTCATGCCGGGCACCTATGACGTTAATATTTACATTAACGATCTGCTGGTGGATAGCCGCCCCGTTCGCTTCTCAGAGGATAGCGCACATGGCGGGTTGGCCCCCTGCCTGAGCGCGGCGGAATATATCCGCTATGGCGTCAAGATTGACGATGACCACCAGCCCTGTTTCGCGCTGTCGCAGACGATCCGCCAGGCAGAGCAACAGCTGGATATCGCTAATCATCAGCTGATCATTCATATCCCTCAGCAATATATCGAGCACTATCCCCGTGACTATGTTTCCCCCATGCGCTTTGATGAAGGTATTAACGCTGCTTTCGTCAACTACAGCTATTCTACCGATGCCAATAATGGCGACGGGGGCAGCCACCAGTATCAATATCTTTCGCTAAACAGCGGGATCAATATTGCATCGTGGCGATTGCGCAATAATGCCTACTGGAATAAGTTCAGCGGGCAGGCGGATAAGTGGCAAAGCATCGCCAGTTGGGCGGAAACGAACATCATTCCCTGGCGCAGCCGGCTTGTCGTCGGCCAGACCAGTACCGACAACAGCGTCTTCGATAGCGTCCAGTTTCGCGGCGTACAGCTTGGCACCGATGTCGAAATGCGCCCCAGCAGCCAGACCGGCTTCGCGCCGGTCATTCGCGGTGTGGCCAACAGCAACGCCCGGGTGGAAGTTCGGCAGAACAACTATCTGATTTACAGCGAGAACGTCCCAGCCGGGCCCTTTGAGCTAAATGATATCAGCGCCGTTAACCGCAGCGGTGATTTCTACGTGACCGTCATTGAAGCCGACGGTAGCCAGACGACCTTTACTGTCGCCTACACCACCCTGCCACAGCTGGTGCGGGCAGGCCAATGGAATTATCAGCTGTCGGCGGGTAAGTATCATGACGGTGCTGACGGCTATGCCCCCGCCCTGATGCAAAGCTCGCTCTCTTATGGCCTGAATAATACCTTCACACTGTACGGTGGCGCCCTTGCAGCGGAGAACTATCGCGCCGGCGCCTTTGGCGTCGGTAGCAATCTGGGGGAGATTGGCGCCCTCTCAGCCGACTATACGCTGGCGGGAACGACGCTGGCGAATGGCCAGCGCAAGCAGGGAGGGAGCGTGCGTTTTCTGTATGCTAAATCCTTTTTATCGAGCAAGACCGACTTTCAAATCGCGGGCTACCGTTACTCAACGGCAGGTTATTATAGCCTCAGCGATGCGGTTAACGAGCGTCGACGCTGGCACAATGGCCTGTACGAAAATGATTACTGGCCCTCTGACGAAGACGAAAGCTGGCAGGCAAGCGCTCCCCAACACTATTACACGTCCTGGTTTTATAATAAAAAGCATCGCTTTGATATTTCTGCCCGGCAAACTCTCGGTAAGAACAGCGCTTTCTTCCTTAACTTCAGCCAGCAAAATTACTGGAATAGCTCAGGAAGCGATATCTCGCTGCAGGCGGGCTTTAACAGCACTATCCATAACGTGAACTATGGTCTGTACTATCAGAATACGCGTAGCCACTTCACGCATGACGACAATAGCATCACACTGCGCGTTTCCATCCCTTTTACTCTGCAAGAAGATCGCCGGATCAATACCGCATTTACCCTCGCCCACAGTAAATCGTCTGGCACGTCCGGGCAGGCTGGGGTAAACGGCACGCTGCTCGATGATGGTCGCCTGAGCTGGGCCGTCACCAGCGCCTATGATGACACCAGCCATAGCACCAACAGCGCCAGCCTGGGTTATCTCGGCCAGTACGGTAACCTGTATACCGGCTACGCCTACAGCAAAAGCCATCGTCAGGCGAGTCTGAATCTGAGCGGCGGCGTGGTGGCACACCGCGGCGGCGTTACCCTCTCGCAACCGCTGGGCTCAACCTTTGCGCTGGTGGAAGCCAAAGACGCTCAGGGGGTAGGGATAGAGAATCAGACCGGCGTGCGCATCGATCCATTCGGCTACGCGGTCGTACCACAAAGCGTTCCCTATCGGGTCAATTCTGTCGCGCTCAACCCTCAGGACTTCGATGCCTTTCTTGATGTCCCTAACGCAGTGGCGGATACCGTGCCTACCCGCGGGGCAATTACCCGGGTGCGCTTTGATACGTTCCGGGGATATAGCGTGCTGATCCACACCACCCTCGCCGACGGCAGCTATCCACCATTGGGCGCCGAGCTCTATCGCGCCAGTGGGATCAGCAATGGTCTGGTCGGCCCGGGAGGAGATGTCTATGTCAGCGGAGTCGATTCAGGCGAAAAACTGCAGATAAAATGGGGCGAAACGCACCAGCAAAGCTGCGAAATCACCCTGCCCGAACTGCGCCAGAAGCCTCAGCAGGCGACGGCCTGGCGTGAATTATCCTTAATCTGCACAGTAACCCCCTCGAGGTAATTATGCGCCGACTTAGCGATACGTTATTTCTGACATGGCTTTCCGTTCTGTTCATGCTGAGCGCCTTCCCGGCGCAGGCGCTGACCTGCAAGACCACCTCGTCCACGATCAGCGAAGTCGTGAATATCGAGAGCATCATTAAAGTCTCCAGCAGCGAGCTTATTGCCAATAAAAAGATATGGGTCTCCAGCCCTATTACCGCCACCTTCAGTTGCGAAGATACCGATAATTTTCCGAACGGTGAAAGCGCCTATTTCTGGCTGGATCCGGAAAATAAAGCCAGCAGCTTGCCCGACTTTATCCAGGTAGGCATTACTTACAACGGCATCGACTATCTGCTACAAAATAAAAAATCGGTGGAGATTGGCCCGGCGACGCTGTGTGATAAAAGCGGGAATACCTGTAAGTCCCCGGCCATAGGGCAGACATTCAGCCTGGTTTACCAGGTCTATATCATCTCGACGGGCCGCAGCGTGACCGGGGATGGTAAAATAGACGATAACCTAAAATTGTCGCTTTTTCAGGTAGATGGCCAAGGCGGTCTACGTAACGGCACCGCTGGCGCCAACTATAATCTTTTCATTACCGGCCTGAACCGTATCAGAACAATGGCCTGCGTCCCCACGGTATCTATTTCGCCAAGCGAAATTAACTTTGGCGATATTCCTGCCGGTAACGCCCGACCGGGCTACTATGAAAAAACACGCCCCTTTACCGTCACCTATGGTCTGGTCAAGCAGGGTAACGGCAGTGATTGCGGGACCGAAGCTATGCTTGCTACGTTTAGCACCACTAATACGATACAGGAGAGCGCCATTATTTTGCCGCAGCCGGACAGCGGCTTCGGCATTGTCATCTCGCCAAACGCCAGTATGCTTCCACGTATTGAGATGAATGCTCCGATTCACTTTACGCTGGCAACGGGAACGACCCTCGCGAGCACCTATACGGCGGGGCTGCTCTGGTTGTCGAGAACGCCGAAGCTGGGGCCTTTTTCCGCGACCGCCAAAATCACCGTGACCTTTGAATAACGCCGCCCCAGGCTAGTTATACTCCAGGGCGAAAGTCACCATGCTGTTGGCCGTACCGGCTCCCACCGTGGCGTCAGTCTGCACATACTGGGCGTTGAAATTGATCGCCTCGGCGGTACCGGCGCTGGCGCCGGTCACCCTTTTCAGGATCGGCAAGTTGCTGGCCTCATTGATCTTAACGCTGGTGCCGTCGGGCACTGCCGCACCGGGGTTATTGCCGTAGGTCAGCTTCACGCCGACGCCGCTGGCGCTGTTGCTGGCCTGGCTCAGGGCCAGGGTATCGCTCTCCACGCTGACGCCGAAAAAGCCGATGCGCACGTCGGTCGGCGTCGGACAGAAGACCGGAATCGAAAAGCGCTTCGCCTGGCCGCCGGTAGTCCCTTTGCCATGAAACTCCCCCCGGTTAACCGTACCCAGACTGACCTGGATCGTCGATGTCGCTACCTGGCAGCTGCCGCTGCTGCCAATGTCCACATTCAGGGCGGCGATATCGATGCTGACCGGCGCGCTGGCGACAAAGCTGGCGCTTGCGCTGGTCTGCTGTTCAATGGTCATCTCCCCCACCTGCGGCAGCGGCGGCGAGTTGGTATGCGTCCCGTCCGCCAGTTGCACCGTTCCGGTTTTATAGAAGGTTACCGCAATCCTCACCGTGGTTTGCTGCTGCGTCATCAGCGCCGGGAGCGTCGCACTGTCGCATACCACCACCGACTCGCCGCCGGCGGAGTGGCTGCCATCGATGGCACGCATCGGGCCGCCGGCGCACTGGAAGCTGAGGGCGTAACCAATGCCGTCGATAGCGCTGGGGTAGACATGCTGTCCGTTAATCACCATCGGCGAGCCGCCGGTTTTCAGCTGCTTATAGACGATGCGTTTGGCGCTCGCCGTCGGCAGCTGCAGGTCGCAGGAAAAAGGGATCCCGCTGCCGTTATCCGCCATCGCGCTGGTCATCTGTGTATTGACCGGCAGCGTGGGTAAATACTTGATATTAGGAATATTGACCGTGGTCTGGCCGATATTTGCGCGGCAGGTTTCAGCCCGCACGCCGGGAAGATAGGCGCTCAGCCCCAGCAGAAAGAGGAAAGGAAGTAGACGAAAAACAGATTTCATAGCCGCCTCAGCGTGTCTGGCACAGTCCGGAGACGGTTTTCACCGTATTCAGACTCTGCTGTGGGTTATCCGGAAGATGAAAATGCAGCGTGCAGCTCTGCGACTGGTTGTTGACGATCCAACTCACCGCCAGGGTTCCCTCCTGCGGCACACCGCTGAGATACACCTGGCCGCCGTCGGCCACCATGCCGCCCGGCGGATTGCCGCTCTCCTCCTCCTCGACCAGCCGCGCACTGGCGCCAAACGGTAGCGGCCCCTGGGCATTGCGCAGGGTAAACAGCACCCGGTTGCCAATGTGGGTCTGGTAGTTGGCCATCACCACCGCCCCGCCGCCGGGGATCACGGTCTGCCCCTGCTGGTCGACGTCGGTGTCGTCGGCCATCGACTCCGTATCGAGGGTAATGACATTTTTCCGGTAGGCGGTCAGAGAGGGCACCACGGCATAGCCGCGCCAGTCGGTGTGCACATTGTTGCCGTTTTGCACCGCCACGCCGGCGGCCCCCGGCGCCCGGACGATGGCGAAGCTCTCACCCACCGTCTGGCCGAAGGTGACGCCGTGCGGATGCGCGACCACCGAGCCGGCGCCTCCCCAGGTCAACTGGTTGCTGGCGGCGTCATGGCGATAGCCGATCTGGGCGTTGCCGAAGCCGCCGTGGTAGTCCAGGGAGGCGCTGCTGTTGCTGCCTCGTCCCTGGTTGCCATAACCTTGCTGAACCGAGTAGAACAGATTTGGCCGCGTCGGCACCGCGCCATACAGCGACATCTGCTGCGAGGTATAGCCATTGCTGTCCGAGGTGGTGTTGTAGCTCACCGCGCTGTCGGACAGCGGACCACCCAGCGGAATATTGATATTGAATGACCAGGAGCGGTCATTTTTTTGCTGGCCGCTGGTGCGGGTGTAGTAATAGCCCACGCCCCAGGAGATCCCTTTCCAGGCGCTGTAGAACCCAAGGTGCACCGTCTCATCCCGACTCTGCCGATGCCAGTACTCCTGCGACCAGGCGGAAACCGCCAGACTGCCCAGGCCACCAAGGCTTTGCGACACCGACAGCTCTTCCCGGCGACGCCGGTTGTCTACTTGCCCCTGGGCGCTTTCAAGGGCGCTGGCTTCGGCAAAATCGTAATAGCCGCTTGACGAGTAGCGATAGCTGGCGAGGCTGAACGCAGTGCCCGAGCTGACAAAATTTTTCTGATACTGAGCGCGCAGCGAATGGCCCGTATAGCGCTTGCCCGACGGCGTACGGGTGACGGCCTGGGTGACATCCCCTCCCAGCGATCCGAACTCGCCAAAACCGCGGCCCAGGCCCAGCGCCCACGCCTGATAGTCCCGGGCCAGCTGCGTACCACCGTAGAGGGTGAATCCCGCCGTCAAACCGTAGTACAAAGTGCCCTGCAGAAATTCCGGCGAGCGCACCGACTCCCCCCCGGAGTGGTAGCGGCCGGCGCTGAGACTGAATTTGCCGCGCCCTTCGCGCAGCATATATGGCACCGCGGAATAGGGCTGGGTAAAGGTACGCACCGCGCCATTGCTCTCGGTCACCTTCACCTCCAGATCGCCGCTCTGCGAGGTGGGGTAGAGATCGCTGATGGCGAACGCCCCCGGCGACACAAAGGTCTCGTAGATCACATACCCGTGCTGAGAGACGGTCACTTTGGCATTGCTGTGCGCCACGCCACGAATGGTGGGGGCAAAGCCGCGCTGGCTGTCCGGGAGCATTTCATCGTCAGACATCAGCTGGACGCCGCGAAACTGTATGCTGTCAAACACATCGCCGGTGGTATAGGTATCGCCGATCCGCAGCAAGCTCTTCAGCGAGCGGACATCGCGCTGCAGCCAGGTGCTCTGGGTATCCCAGTGCCGGCGCTGCTGGTCATACTGCATTGAGGAGATGTTGCGCAGTCGCCAGGCGCCCAGGTTGAGGCCGCTGCGTAAATTGAGATAGTTTGAGCGGCTGCTCTCCCCTTCGTCGGCGTTCTTTATTTGCGCGCCGGAAAAATAGTAATCGACAAACGCGGCCGGCACGCCATCGTCCCAGCGCGACGGATCGACATAGCCGCGGCTTTGCACGTTCATCGCCGCCTGGGGAATACTCAGCGTCAGGCGCTGGTTAGCGAAGCTGAACCGACTGCTGGCGTCGGGAATAAACTTCTCGATCCGGGTGAAGGTTTCGCCTTCATGCAGCGCTTGAAAGGCGGGAAACGCGCTGACGTTGACGCCATACTCCGCCAGCTGACCGGGCGTCAGCACCGGGCGCAGCTGCCCGCCATCGTCAACAAACGTGATATCAGCCTGACCCAGCTCCTGGTCATTAACCACCACGGTGACAGGATAAGTCCCCGGCTGCTGGCCGCCGGGTTTGGCGAAGTAGTGCAGATCGGAGGTTTGCTGCTGCGGGTCAGCAAACTCCAGCGCCGCCGGGTCAAAATAGTCGTCGGCCAGCGCCCGGCTCAACGGACTGAGACAAAACATCATCGTCGGCACCGTCGCCAGCGCCACCGCCCGCCCGGCGGTAACGGGCAACAAGGCATACTCCCGGCACCCTGGCTGTTGTATTCTTTCATGCTGGCGCCGTCCGGTAAGCTCATCAAAAAGGGGAATTACTGCTGTGCGAAATCGCTGACGCCGCCGTAGTCGTTAATCGCCCGCCATTTGACGGTGCCGTGCCCGCTCACCGGCCACGTTTTCTCGCCGAAGGGAGCCACCATGCCGGGATCGTCGATGCTTTGCCCGCCCACCTCGACGGCGTAAAAAGAGACGAAGTAGGGAGTGGGATTTATCACCGTCAGCCGACCGCCGGACTGGCTAAACTTCAGCTGCTGCCAGGCCTTTGCCGGGTCGCCCGCCAGGTCGTTGGGGCGATAGAAGATTTTGAATTTCGATTTAATATTCACCTGCAGCTTATTCACCTCGCCCTGAGGCGTCGGGGCGATACTTTTGACGTTCAGCCAGAAGACCGATTCACGGTCGCGGGGCAGCGAGGCGCCAATAAAGTTAATCCGCAGAACGTTATTTTGCTCCGGATCGAGACGGAACAAGGGCGGCGTTACAATGAAGGGCACCCTGGCCTTATCGTTTTCCGCGTAATTTTCCACCCACGACTGCACCAGATAGGGCGTATGGGTATCGGCATTGGTGACTGAAATAGCTGCTTCACGCTTCCCTTCCTGATAAATCACACGGGTTCCACCCATGACAATACCGGCCTGCGCTGCCGTGGTGCACAGCAGAAAAGCCGCAACGGCAATTATTTTCTTCATCATGACTTACCATCAGGTAAAAGTTGAACAGACAACAAAATAAAGCAGTGAATAACAGAGCCAGTACTCGACGGGATTATTAGCAAAAACAACTATACCGTCACGAATATATTTCGTGACTTCGTGACAATTAACACATTAGCTATCTGTAATTAATCAAGACGCAGTGGGCTGACTCTGAATAACGCGCAATTAGATCAGTTATAAATCATATTGAAATTAGCTGTACCGTCGGCTTTACCTGCCGTCACGGTCGCCGCGGTGGAGATATAGTCGGCGTAAAACTCGAGGTCGGCAGAGCCGGTGCCGCCGCTGGTACCCGGAGTGACCGTCTGTTTGGCTGACGTTTTACCGAGGCTGACAGCCGTCGACCGATCGTGCTCATACAGCTTAATCGCTACGCCGCTGGCGCCGCCGTTGATGGCCAGCAGGGAGTTATCAGACTGATCGCGCGCGCCGTCAAACAGCACGGCGACCGTAGTCACGCTGGCCGGGCAATCTTTCACTTTGATATGGAAGGGGGTTTTGGTGGTTTCAAAACCAGTGCCGGTAAAATAGTTGCTGGCCCATTTGCCCAGATCAACCTTCTGGCCATTAGAACTACTATCGACGTTGCAAGAGCTGTCGGTGATTGACCCATTGAAGATGACCTGCCCGCCGGCGCCTTCCGAACTGGTGCCCGAGTCAGGATTGATAGTGTTGGCCGCGGTAGCCTGCAAGGCTACGCCAGAAAGCAGCGCTCCTATGAGGATGGTTATAAAGCGAGGTTGTTTTTTCATTATTTATCTCATCGTTAACGAACATATTTTCCATCATCGACAATAGCCCTAAAGCTATCGCGAAACGGCTCGTCAGCTCCTCCCTGTAAATGTACGTTGCGTTCCTTCCGCAGGATATTAGGCACATCCCCCTCTACTCTGCCTTATTTCGCCAATAGATGGCCATGAATAACAAACAGAAGAAAAAAGAGTTATTTTGATGTGCGAAATAAATATATTACCCGAAGTATCAAAAGGCAACCCGGGGAGATGTTAACTATAAGTTAATAGCTATGCTCGCCATATATTTAATTTTTGAAATGGCTTTTCAATGTTAATTTACATATCCATACAAAAGAAATTCAAATACCTTTAAACAACAACAGATCAATTCAATTAACAAATTTAAAGACAATTGTTCAAAAATTCATCTTGTTGTATTGTGCGCTCGTCAGAGCGTACACAAAAATTAGGAATTTTCCTGGTATTAATATTCATAATTTCTACACAAACGACGCCAGGGTGCGCCACCTCCACCCGCTAATCCCTTATTATGGAAGTGTTTTTATTTTCAAGTGAAAGCCAATACATAAGTGACATAAATACATGGGCGCTGCCGCCGGCAAAATAGCCACCATCTTCACATGGTTATTTTGAAGTAAAAAAAAATCCGCAACCCGAATGGATTGCGGACTGAGGATCGGTCAGAAATGAGATGGACTTCAGAACAAGCCCAGCGGCGCGGTGCCGTAGCTCACCAGCAGGTTTTTGGTTTGCTGATAGGCATCCAGCGCCATCTTGTGCGTTTCCCGCCCGACGCCGGACTGTTTATAGCCGCCGAACGCCGCATGCGCCGGATAGACATGATAGCAGTTGGTCCACACGCGACCGGCTTTAATGCCGCGACCCATGCGATAGGCGAGGTTGGTATCCCGCGTCCACACCCCGGCGCCGAGACCAAACTGGGTCTCATTGGCGATAGCCAGCGCTTCCGCTTCGTCCTTAAAGGTGGTCACCCCGATCACCGGCCCAAAGATCTCCTCCTGGAAGGAGCGCATATCGTTGCGACCTTTAATCAGCGTGGGCTGAATATAAAAACCATTATCCAGCGCCGGCGCGATAGCCGCCCGCTCGCCTCCGGTCAGAATTTGCCCACCCTCTTCCCGGGCAATCTGAATATAGGAGAGGATCTTGTCGAACTGCTGGCGGGAAGCCTGAGCGCCGATCATGGTGTCGGTATCTAACGGATCGCCGCGGCGGATCTGCGCCACCTTCTCCATGACCCGTGCCATAAAGGGCTCATAGATGGACTCATGGATCAGCGCCCGCGACGGGCAGGTACAGACCTCACCCTGGTTGAAGAAGCCGAGCACCAGCCCCTCCACCGCCTTCTCAATAAATTCCTCTTCTCCGTCCATCACGTCGGCGAAGTAGATGTTGGGCGATTTCCCCCCCAGCTCGACGGTGCAGGGGATAATATTTTCCGCCGCGCAGGCGAGAATATGCCGCCCGACCGGCGTGGAGCCGGTAAACGCCAGCTTGGCGATACGCTTGCTGGTGGCCAGCGCCTCGCCCGCCTCTTTGCCGAAACCCTGCACCACGTTAAGCACCCCGGCCGGGAACAGATCGCCGATCAGCTCCAGCAGCAGGGTAATGCTTAGCGGCGTCTGTTCCGCCGGTTTGAGCACCACGCAGTTCCCCGCCGCCAGGGCCGGGGCCAGCTTCCACGCGGCCATCAGCAGCGGGAAGTTCCACGGGATAATCTGCCCGACCACCCCCAGCGGTTCATGGAAATGATAGGCCACCGTGGTTTCGTCAATCTCGGCGGTGCTTCCCTCCTGAGCGCGCAGGCAGCCGGCGAAGTAGCGAAAATGATCCACCGCCAGCGGCAGGTCAGCATTCAGGGTTTCGCGGATCGGTTTCCCATTGTCCCAGCTCTCCGCCACCGCCAGATATTCCAGATGCTGTTCAATACGATCGGCGACCTGTAGCAGCAGCCTGGAGCGCTGTTGCACTGAGGTTTTACCCCACGCCGGCGCCGCGCGATGGGCGGCGTCGAGGGCGAAGTCAATGTCTCTGGCATCCGAGCGGGGAAACTGCGCAATGTTGCTGCCGTCGACCGGCGAAGTATTCATAAAGAATTCACCGCTCAGCGGCTCGACAAATCTACCGTCAATAAAGTTGCCGTAAGCCGATTTAAATGAAACCACGGCGCCGGGCTGGCCAGGATGTGCATAACGCATCGCAAATCTCCTTCTGTAGGGTTGAGACGCAGCGGCATATTGATTTTTTAAATTTGCCGCCGAACGCTTCTCACTGTGCAGGGGTTATGCCAGTTTTTTATTTTCTTTAAATATTTTTATTTATTAATACGTTGCCTTCACTAACCGAGCAGATGGTCAGCCATCTGTCGCACGGGTTTCCACTTATGTGTTGCAAATCGCAACACCAAATAAACCAAATGGCTACAATATTGCAACACAGCAACATCGACCCAGAGGTGCCCTGTGGCAGGCAATCCCTTTCTTCTCGCACCAGAGGTTAATGCGAATCCCCTGCTGAGCGATTCGTGGTCTCGCTGCCAGCGCTACGGGCTGGATCCCGCCACCGAGGATTTTCCCCGCCTCGGCGCCGGCGAGCTGGCGGACCGGCTCGCCAGCCACCGCGGCCTGCAGCAGCTGGCGCAGCCGGTGGTGGAAGCCCTGTCGCGCCAGGTCGCAGACCTGCAGTCGGTGGTGATCCTTTCCGACCCCGACGGCCTGGTGCTGCATACTCTCGGCGATACCCAGGCGCTGCAAAAGGCCCAGCGCGTGGCGCTGGCTCCCGGCAATCTGTGGAGTGAAAGCGGGCGCGGGACCAACGCCATCGGCACCGCGCTGGCGATTGACGATGGCTGCGAGATCGATGGCCGTCAGCACTTTCTTACCCGCAACCAGAATCTGTACTGCGCGGCGATGCCGCTCCAGCGACCGGACGGAAGCATCGCCGGGGTGCTGGATATCTCCGGCCCGGCGAATTTTCCCCACCAGCACACCTTTGGCTGGGTAAAAGCGGCGGCAAAGCAAATTGAATATCTGTGGGTGAAACAGAGTCTGCATCCTGAGCAGTGGCTGATGAGCCTGCACCGGCAGGTGGACAAACTCGACAGCGTCGAGGAGCTGCTGCTGGTCTTTTCCGACAACGTCCTCACCGCCGGCAACCGGCTGGCGATGCGCGAGTTCGGCCTGAGCGCGGCGCAGTTTGGCCAGCTCACCTTTGCCTCGCTTTTTCCGACGCTGACGCAAACGGCGGTCAGCGTCCCGCTGCCGCTGACCACGCCGCAGGGCCGCTACCACTATCGCCTGCGGGAGCCCACCCGCCGCCGGGTGGCGGTAAGCGCCCCGCCGGCCATGCATCTCCCCTTTACCAGCCCGCGCGAAGGCGAAAAGCTGCTGCGGCTGCTCAACGCCGGCATCGCCCTGTGCATTGAAGGAGAAACCGGCAGCGGCAAAGAGTATGTCAGCCGCACGTTGCACCGGCACAGCCGCTGGCGCAGCGGTAAATTTGTCGCCATTAACTGCGCCGCCATTCCGGAATCGCTGATCGAATCCGAGCTCTTCGGCTACCAGCCGGGGGCGTTTACCGGCGCCAGCAAAAATGGCTATATCGGTAAAATCCGCGAGGCTGACGGCGGGGTGCTGTTTCTTGATGAGATCGGCGATATGCCGCTGGCGCTGCAGACCCGCCTCCTGCGCGTCCTGCAGGAGAAAGAGGTCGCTCCGCTGGGCGCCAGCCGCAGCGTGCCGGTGAATTTCGCCTTGATCTGCGCCACCCACCGCAACCTGACCCAGCGGGTCAGCGCCGGAGAATTCCGTGAAGATCTGCTGTGGCGCCTGCGGGAATACGCCCTGGCGCTGCCTCCGCTGCGCGAGTGGCCGGCGCTGGAAACCTTTATCGCCACCCTGTGGCACGACCTGGGCGGTGCTTCACGCCGGGTGACGCTTTCAAACGCGCTGCTGGTTCACCTCAGCCAGCTGCCATGGCCGGGAAACGTACGCCAGCTGCAGAGCGTCCTGAAGGTAATGCTGGCTCTCGCCGATGAGGGCGACACGCTGACGCCCGACGCGCTGCCGGAGGCGTATCGCGCCGCGCCTGCGCCGTTGCCGCGCGGGGGATTGCAGGCCCATGATGAGCAGTTGATTGTCGATACCCTGGCCAGGGTCAACGGCAACGTCAGCCGGGCGGCGCAGATACTGGGTATCGCCCGCAGCACGTTGTACCGCCGTGCCGCCCGTGCCGGACGGCCTCGTCGCTGAGGCTATGGCGTAAAGCGCGCCGGTAGCTTGCACGCTGTCGGAAAACCTCCGCCGCCATAGATGGCGGTTATTTCTCTCTGCGCTAACCAGGTGTTGCGGTAAGAGGCAGCCCTTCCCGCAGGGCATCGATCGCCGCCCGCGTTTTTTGCGGCAGCCACGGCCCCTCCGGCCATACCGCGTGGATGGCGAAACGCACCTGAGCGCTGGGCGCCAACACCTGCTGCAATGTCCCATCGGCAAGCGCCTGCGCCACCAGCCAGTCCGGCAGCCAGGCGATGCCCATCCCCTGCTGCACTGCCGCCGCGATGGCGGCAAAATCATCCTGTATCAGCCACGTCTGCGGACTGAAGCGCACTTCGCCCTGCTGCGGGTCATACAGTTGCCATTTTTGCAGCTGGCCGTTGTGCAGATAGCCGAGGGTACGGTGCTCGTTCAACCCGGCAATAGTCTGCGGCGCTGGCTGCTGGCGCAGGTACTCCGCCGCCGCGCACAGCACCATGCCATGCTCTCCCAGCGCCCGGGCCCGCAGCGACCCGGTATCGGCCAGGCTCCCGATACGCACCGCAAGATCAAACCCCTCCTCCAGCAGATTGACCTGCCGGTCGCTGTAGTGGAGCTCGAGCTTCAGTAACGGATAGCGCTGGCTGAGGCGGAACAGCAGCGGTGCCACGCAGCGCTGGCCAAACAGCACCGGCAGCGACACCCGCAGCCGCCCCTGCACCTCATCTTTGCCGCGCTGCAGCGTCTCTTCGGCCTCGCGGATGCGCTCCAGCGCTTCCCGGCACTGGAGATAGAATTGCTCCCCCTCTTCCGTCAGCAGTTGCCGTCGGGTGGTACGCTGGAATAACGCCACGCCGAGACGCGCTTCCAGCCGGGCAATGGTTTTTCCCACCGCCGAACGCGTCACATGGAGGATCGCCGCCGCGCTGGCAAAGTTGCCGCTCTCGACCACGGTGACAAATACCGGGATCGCATTCAGATCGTCGCGCACAGATTGGTTCCTTACGGGATACAATAGGGAAAAATAATGTCACTCCTGAGACAAAAAAGACAGTGTTAGTCTTTGCTTCTATCTTTCATTTGAGGCACTCATCATGGCTAACGTTCTGGTTTTAAAATCCAGCATTAATGGCGAAACATCCCTGACCAATCAGTTGATTAACGAATTTCTCGCGGCGCGCCAGGCGGCGGGGCACGGCGATCGGCTCACCGAACACGATCTCTGCGCCATGGCGCTGCCAACGCTGGATCGCCCCCTGTTCGCCGCCCTGCGCGGGGCAGTGGATCCGCAGCCTGCTATCCGCGAGGCGGTCGCCCTCTCCGACCAGCTTATCGCCGAGTTAAAGGCCAGCGACCTGCTGGTGATCGGCGCGCCGATGTATAACCTCAACGTCCCGACCGATCTAAAAAAATGGTTCGACCTCGTGGCGCGGGCGCGGGAAACCTTTCGCTACACCGAGAGCTGGCCGCAGGGGCTGGTGGAGGGCGTCCGGGCGGTGGTCGTCAGCAGCCGCGGCGGTATTCACCAGGGAGAAACTACCGACGCCGTCACGCCCTATCTGTGCGCGGTACTGGGGCTGATGGGGATCCAGGAGGTGGAATTTATCTATGCCGAAGGGCTGGACAATCGCCCGCATGGTCGCGACGCCGGGATCGCCAGCGCCCGGGCGCAGATTGCCCGGCTCGCCGTTCCGGCCTGAGTCGTGAAGAAATTGTGCTGGCGCTGGCGGCCTTTTTATTTTAGAGTTATCTAAATTTAGACAAAGCTAAAATAAATGACCACACCTGAAGACCTGCAGGCCCGCGCCGGAGAAGCCGCCGCGCTGATGAAAGCGATGAGCAATCCTCACCGATTGCTGATCCTGTGCATGCTGTGCGATGCGCCCAGGGCAAGCGCCGGCGAACTCGCCCGGGCTACAGGGCTGAGCCCCTCCGCCACCTCGCAACACCTCGCGCGGATGCGTGACGAGGGGCTGATCGACAGCGAGCGCGACGCCCAGCGTATCCACTATTTCATCACCCACCCTGCGGTACAGCAGGTGATCAATACGCTGAAAACGCTCTATTGCCCGTGAGGATCCTATGACCATCGCCACCTTAACTCCCGCCGAGGCCCAGGCGCAGATTGCCCAGGGCGCCAGACTGATTGATATCCGCGATGCGGATGAATATGCGCGCGAACATATCCCCGATGCCGAGCTGGTGCCGCTCGCCACTCTGACCAGCGGTGCGCCCCTCAATGCCCGGGCCGGAGAGACGGTCATCTTTCACTGCCAGGCGGGTTCCCGGACGCAGAATAATGCGATTCGTCTGGCCGCGGCCGCCGCGCCGGCGCAGGCCTGCCTGCTGGCAGGAGGAATTCAGGCGTGGAAAGCCGCGGGGTTGCCGGTAGTGGAAGATTCATCGCAGCCGCTGCCGCTGATGCGCCAGGTGCAAATTGCCGCTGGCGTCCTGATTTTACTGGGGGTGCTGCTGGGCTATACCGTTAACGGCGGCTTTTTCCTGCTCAGCGGCGCGGTCGGCGCCGGGCTCACCTTCGCCGGCGTAACCGGCTTTTGCGGCATGGCGCGTCTGCTGGCGACCATGCCGTGGAACCGGCGCCAGGGGGTTAAAACGCGCTCCAGATAAGCCAGGCAATGCCGCCGAAGAGCAGCCATTTGACGATGTAATAGACCGTCTTATTCCATTTTTTCAACCGCTTACCAACAATACGGATCTGGTAAATATAGCGAAACGCCCGGTTAATCCCGCCGGTGCGATCGCCGATATCGTTGGGCGCCGAAGCGGCGCTCATCAGATGGCGTCCCAGCCAGTGGTTAACTTTCTGCGCCCAGCGGTAGCGCATCGGCCGTTCAATATCGCAGAACAGAATCAGGCGATTCTCACCACTGGTATTTTCCGCATAGTGGATATAGGTCTCATCAAACAGCACGCCTTCTCCATCGCGCCAGCTGTAACGCTGGCCATCCACCTCGATAAAGCAGCGGTCATCGTTCGGCGTTGCCAGGCCCAGATGAAAGCGTAGCGAGCCGGCGTAGGGGTCGCGATGGCGCGGCAGACGGCTACCGTCCGGCAGAGTGGCAAACATGGCCGCTTTCACCGACGGGATATCGCGCAGCAGCGCGGTAGTTTGCGGACAGAGCTGGCTGGCGGAAGGATGGGCATCCTCATACCATTTCAGATAAAAGCGTTTCCAGCCGGTTTTGAAAAATGAGTTAAACCCGGCATCGTTATATTTATCGGCCGCTTTAATCTGCTCCAGCTGCTGAAGGTGGAGACCTTCGTCGCGAATAACCTGCCAGTTTTGCTGCAATATCGCCAGCTCGGGAAACATCTCCGGCCGCAGATAAGGCGTATTCGGCACGCGGGAAAATAAATACATAAATCCATTCAGCGGCGCGGTAAATGTGGAATGGTCGGAGAGCTGCCGCCAGAAACGATAGCGCACCCGTCCGCGGTAATGGACATACAGTACAGCAATAACAATGATCAACAGAATGATATACTTCATGGTGTCTTTCCTGACCTGATTGGTGGTAACCCTACCCTCGCCGTCCCCCTTTCTCAGCAGCGGTATGGCGCCAGCAAAACATTAACAATGTTAATACATATAACTCCAAATTGTTTTAACAAAAAACAGCACGCCCGGTGTTCAGTGAGCGGGCGTTGAGCTATGGTTTAGGTTTATCCATGGTGTTAACAGTGAGGAGTGAATTATGTTTGCTGTCGGCGATCTGGTACAACCCCGAGCGGGCGGACCAAAACTGAAAGTGGTGGAAGTGCAAGGGGAGCAACTGGTGGTGGTTCAGGCCGCACAGGAGCAGGGAGAGCGCTATTCGCTGAAGTCGGACGAGGTCACGCCGTATCAGGAAGAGGGAGACTTCGGCGTCTGCTAAAGCCCCTCGCTTAAAGTCATAAGGCCAGCCCGGTGGGTCTCTCACCACCGGGCTGGCGCTGGCCCGAAGGCGTTAAATTAAAAAGCTATCCAGCGATTTACCCTGGGCGACAGCCTCGGCAATCGGCTTCGGCATTCTTCCCTGTCCGGTCCAGGTTTTCTCTGCGCCAGTATGATCGGTATAACGATATTTCGCCGGGCGCGGTTGACGCTTTTTGCCTCCCGCCTTTGGCGGCTGAATATCGGCCACCAGCTCGTCAGGAGAAATACCGTCGGCGCGCATCAGTTCAAGCCAGGTATTTACTTTCTCCTGATATTCAGCCTGCTGCTGAGCTGCCTGCTGCTGTTGCGTACGTTTTTCTTCAGTGACGATCCTGAGCTTTTCCAGCATCTCTTCAAGCACGTCAATGGAGAATTCACGGGACAGGGCACGCAGTGAACGGATATTATTCAGTTTGTGTAACATTGAAGACATAAAATTAAAAAATTCCAAATAGCAAATTAAAAGATACAACGCGGCAAGTGTAATAGAAACGTTTATTTATTTCCAGCCTTCGGTTGTCCAGATAAATATATAAGGTGGATATTAGCGGTTATCCCCTGGAACTATATTGGCAAATACCTGAGCCTTTTTCATAAGCACAGGCAAAAAAGAGAGTGAATAAATAAAAAAGGCAGAATGACGGGAAAAACCACCGTTCTCGCCAGGAATATTAGCTTTATGGTCAGCGGGTTACCTGCTGTTCATACGTGGACGCACTGATACATACCTTTGGCCACAGTGAATAGTTAATCAGAAAATGGGAATAAAACAACAATTCGCAATTCAGAATTTTTCACCATAAAAACGCGACTTACGGCATAAAAAATCCTAAAAGAGAGCGGAATCACACACTCGCGTGATGTTGCGCCATGGTTGGCTATCAGGCGCCGTTCCCTCGGCCAGTCTCGATTTCACAATCAAGAGTAACACATTGATAAATATTGATATTTTCAAAAACAGGAATAAAAGTAGCGTAACGAACAAAAAAACAAACCAGCGCAGAGTATTTTATCGACAAAAAGGCGATAAATAAAAATTTATAGCTAGTTGCCACTTTTAATGCAGAGATATACTCTACGCACATCAAAACAGGCAGCCCAAAAACGCTATACCAACGCGCATTTTTCGGCGTTAATGACTTCATTTTCGAGGAGCACTCCGATGTTCTCTGCGCACTCCCGCTTGCGGCATGCGGTTGCAGACACCTTTGCGATGGTGGTTTACTGCACCGTCGTCAACATGATGATCGAAATTTTTCTCTCTGGTATGACGTTTGAGCAGTCGTTATCGTCGCGTCTGGTGGCGATCCCGGTCAACATTATTATTGCCGTACCCTATGGGATATATCGCGATTTCGCCATGCGTCAGGCCCGGCGCATCAGCCCGGCCAGGTGGATGAAAAATATGGCCGACGTGCTGGCCTACGTCACCTTTCAGTCGCCGGTGTATGTCGCTATTCTGTGGAGCGTGGGTGCTGACTGGCACCAGATTGTCGCCGCGGTGAGCTCGAACCTGGCGGTATCGATGATGATGGGCGCCGCCTACGGCTACTTCCTCGACTATTGCCGCCGCCTGTTCCGCGTGGCGCCCTATCAGCAGGCGAAGGCCTGACCAACGCGTTAGCAGCGACTGGCTCTGCCAGTCGCCTCTTCCCGCCAGCCCGCCTCGCCTGGATCCTTAAATGCCTATCGGCGTATTAATTCGTCGACATTGCCGGCTGGGCTTCGCCAAATAGCCCATTCAGAAAACGCTCAAGCGCCATGCGTGAGCTAAATCCATGCGGAATACCATAATGTTGTTGCGCATCCCCGGCTAAATACAGCGGAAACTGTTCATAATGATCACAGGTTTTGATATCTGAAGCCGGTTCGGCCAGCATATTGCTGCGCTCTTTTAACGCCGGATGAATAACTAACGCTGTTCGCCCCATGCGCGCTTCGCGGTTCACATAAACATAATTATCGCCGCGGCGATAGCCGTACGCTTTTTGCGTCACAACATCCATGGTGAAGCCGGCTTTTTCAAGAACACGCGCCACCTCATCGGGTCTTAAATACATACTGATTCCTCGTTATCTTTTACCGCACATTGACCTTACCTTATTCATTAAGGACAGTGCTTTCGGAAAATTCCAGAAACCACAACAGTAAGCATAATTCAAAATCTTGTCCTACACTTACTCACTCGATGGAATTAAGGGAGATAACGATGGCTAACCATGTGAACCGCAACAATTTTGACGAGAACGCCGAAGATATTCATAACGATGTCAGCCAATTAGCGGATACGCTGGAAGAGGTGCTGAAATCATGGGGCAGTGACGCCAAAGAGGAAGCGGAAGCGGCGCGTGTCAAAGCGCAGTCGCTGTTAAAAGAGACTCGTGCCCGCCTTAATGGCCACAACCGGGTGCAGCAGGCGGCGCTGGATGCGCGCCAGGCAGCGTGCGATGCGCTGGGCTGTGCCGATACCTACGTGCGCAATAAACCGTGGCACAGTGTGGGCGCCGCCGCCGCCGTCGGGGTATTTATTGGCGTATTGCTCAATTTACGTCGATAATAGCTTAAGCGTCGGCTGCCGCCGCGCGATTGGCGCGCGGTAGCCCGCGAGCTTTACGGAAGGCAATGAAGATAACAAATACGCGTCAGCCCCTGCGCGCCTCTGGCCGCAGGGGTTTTTCTGCTTCCCCGACTTAAGCGCTATCAAATCGCAATCGCCTCTCTCAGCCGTCGGGCAAGTCCGTCAGCCATCGCCGGCGAACGTATATTGGTAAAACTCATCAATAATCCCCCCTCGCCCGCGTGGCGAATCCGCCAGTCGCTCAGCGCCTGCACCGCCAGCCCGGCCACAACCGCCCGCCGCGCGAGCAGCCGATCGTCGCCGCTGACCGACATAACCAGTTGAATTCCCCCCAGCTGCGGCGTGACCTGAAAGCCCTGCGCCTGCAGAGCCGACTCCAGCCACTGTCTACGCTGGCTATAGCTGGCACGCATTTTCTTCAAATGACGCCAAAAATGTCCCTGCTGGATAAAATCCGCCAGCGTCTGCTGCCACAGGGTGGGAACGGTGCAGGACTGGCGCTCCGCGGTCTGGTGAAAACGCGCCACCAGCGGGGTCGGCACCACCAGCCAGGCGGTGCGCAGCGCCGGGAACATCGACTTACTGAAGGTGCCCGCGTAGATGACCCTCTGCGGCGCATCAAGGCTTTTCAGCGGCGGCAGCGGTTTGCCGTGATAGCGAAACTCGCTATCGTAATCGTCCTCAATGATCCACGCGTCGCGCTCCGCGGCCCACGCCAGCAGCTGGCGGCGTCGGGGAAGCGACAGCGCGACCCCCAGCGGACTCTGATGGGCTGGTGTGAGCAGGGCAAATCGCGCCTGCGGGTGATGACGCTGGCCCCAGCCGACGTCCATCCCTTCGTCGTCCACCGGAATCGCATCCACCGCCAGCTGCCCAGCCTCGACGACCGGCCGGATAAAGGGATACCCCGGATCTTCCATCCACATATGCTGTCCCGGCTGCGCCAGGGTACGCAGGATAAGGTTCATGGAGGCGGCATAGCTGCCGGTGATCAACACCTGATCCGGCTGACAGTCGATACTGCGCGACAGGCGTAGATAATCGACGATAGCCTGGCGCAGAAGCGGATCGCCGCCGGGATCGCCGGGTGCAAGATCGAACCGCGACTGCGTCCGCAGCCGACGCCCCATCACCCGCGCCCACTGCCCGCGCGGAAAGAGATCCAGCGCCGGCAGCCCCATCTGAAACGGCAGCGGCTCCGTCGGCGCGGCCGGTTGCACTGGCGGTACCGGCGCCAGCTGGCGCGGGCTGAGCCGCTCGCTGACAAAGGTCCCCGCCTGCCCACGCCGCTCGAGCCATCCCTGGGCGACCAGCTCTCCCCAGGCGTTTTCGATGGTCGCCCGGGAGACGCCCTGCTCCTGAGCGTACACCCGGCTGGCGGGCAAACGGCTGCCCGGGGTCAGTTCGCCACGTTCAATCGCCGATTTCAACTGGCGGGCGATACGCTGATAAAGCGGGAGGTTAATTGCTTCCATTATGGTCTGCTTTTTTCGTCACAATATGGCTATCTTTTGCAGTCCATTATAGTGCTATTTTGGCTGCCGTCTTAGAGAGGAGAACACCATGAACCAATTACGTCAGCCATTCAGTGAACTGAGCCCGGAAGTCTATAAAGGGCTGGTACAGGCCAGCATCGCGCTGGAGAAAAGCGAGCTGGGCAACGCCCTGGTAGAGCTGGTTTATTTACGCGTCTCGCAGATCAACGGCTGCGCCTTCTGTCTTGAGAAACATAGCCAGGCGCTGCGCAAAGGCGGCATGGCGCAAAGCAAACTGGATGCCCTTGCGGGCTGGCGGGTAAGCGCCCACTTTACTCCGGCCGAACGCGCGGCGCTGGCTTGGGCCGAGTCGGTCACCGACATTGCCGCCAGCCATGCGGAAGATGAGTTTTACCAGCCGCTGCGCGAACATTTTACCCCGCGTCAGATAAGCGATCTGACCTTCGCCGTCAGTCTGATGAACGCCTTTAACCGCCTCGCCGTGGCCATGCGCCTGTAGTTCCGCACAGCCTCCCCCCTCCTCCGCCGATCTATCCCGGCGGGGGACTCGCTTACCAAAAACGCTATATATTGAGTGGTTGAAGTTTTAAATAACTACATCTAGTATTTCCTTATCGAATGGCCCACTACGTTCGACGCTATGTTTAGCGCCGTGCTGTTATCTTAAATGGAAATACGAATCATGCGCATTATTATTTACACTCGAAATGACTGCGTGCAGTGCCATGCCACCCGGCGAGCCATGGAGAGCCGGGGACTGGCCTTTGAAATGGTCAACGTCGACCAGCAGCCGGATGCCGCCGACACCCTGCGCGAGCAGGGATTTCGCCAGCTGCCGGTGGTGATCGCCGGTGAGCTGCGCTGGAGCGGCTTCCGCCCGGATATGATCAATCGCCTGCGCCCCTCCTTTACGGCGGCCAGCGCATGAGCCTCATCGTCTACTTCTCCAGCCGTTCGGAGAATACCCATCGCTTTGTGCAGCGCCTGGGGCTGCCGGCGGTGCGCATCCCGCTGAACGAGCGTGAACATCTGCGGGTAGACGAGCCCTATATTCTCATCGTTCCCAGCTATGGCGGCGGCGGCACCGCCGGCGCGGTACCGCGTCAGGCGATCCGCTTTTTAAACGACGTGCATAACCGCCAGCTGATCCGCGGAGTGATTGCCGCCGGCAATCGCAACTTTGGCGACGGCTGGGGGCGTGCCGGAGATGTCATCGCGCAAAAATGCGCCGTGCCCTATCTCTACCGCTTCGAGCTGATGGGAACCCCCGACGATATCAACACCGTGCGTAAAGGAGTCAGCGAATTTTGGCAACGACAACCGCAGAACGTATAACCGCCGCCGTGGATTTTCACGCCCTCAACGCGATGCTGAATTTGTACGACAGCGAGGGCCGCATCCCGTTTGAGAAAGATCGCCAGGCGGTTGAGGCCTTTATGGCGACCCAGGTTCAGCCCAACGCCCTCACCTTCCCCAGCCAGGAGGATAAGCTCAGCTGGCTCGTCAGCGAGGGCTATTACGATCCGCAGGTGCTGGCCGGCTATGACCGCGGGTTTGTGCTGGCGTTGTTCGCCCATGCCCGGCGCGCTCCGTTTCGCTTTCAGACCTTCCTCGGCGCCTGGAAGTTCTATACCAGCTATGCGCTGAAGACCTTTGACGGCAAGCACTACCTCGAGGATTTCGCTGAACGCAGCGTGATGGTGGCCCTGACGCTGGCCCGGGGCGATGAACAGCAGGCGCGGCAGCTGACGGAGGAGATACTCAGCGGCCGCTTTCAGCCCGCCACACCGACCTTCCTTAACGCTGGCAAACAGCAGCGCGGGGAGCTGATCTCCTGCTTCCTGCTGCGTATTGAGGATAATATGGAGTCCATCGGCCGGGCGGTGAACTCGGCGCTACAGCTGTCGAAGCGCGGCGGCGGGGTGGCCTTTTTACTCTCCAACCTGCGCGAGGCCGGGGCGCCGATCAAGCGCATCGAAAACCAGTCTTCTGGGGTGGTGCCGGTGATGAAGATGCTGGAGGACGCCTTCTCCTATGCCAATCAGCTCGGCGCCCGCCAGGGGGCGGGTGCGGTTTGGCTGCATGTTCACCATCCCGATATTTTACGCTTTCTTGATACCCGGCGTGAAAATGCCGATGAGAAAATCCGCATCAAAACCTTGTCGCTGGGGGTGGTGATCCCTGATATCACCTTCCAGCTGGCGAAAGAAGATGCGCAGATGGCCCTGTTCTCGCCTTATGACGTCGAACGGCTGTACGGCAAACCTTTCGCCGATTGCGCCATCGGCGACCTCTATCCGCAGCTGGTGGCCGACGAGCGGGTCCGCAAGCGCTGGATCCGCGCCCGCGACCTGTTCCAGCGCCTGGCGGAGATCCAGTTTGAATCCGGCTACCCGTACATCATGTTTGAAGACACCGTGAACCGCGCCAGTCCGGTGGCCGGGCGGGTCACCATGAGCAATCTGTGTTCGGAGATCCTGCAGGTCAGTACGCCGTCCGCCTATAATGAAGACCTCAGCTATGCGCATATCGGGGAAGATATCTCCTGCAACCTCGGCTCGCTGAACATCGCCCACACCATGGACTCGCCGGATTTCGGCCGCACAATCGCCACCGCGGTGCGCGCCCTGACCGCCGTGTCCGACATGAGCGATATTCAGTCGGTTCCCTCGGTGGCGGCCGGCAACGCGGCCTCCCACGCCATCGGCCTGGGGCAGATGAATCTGCACGGTTACCTGGCGCGGGAGGGCATTGCCTACGGCAGCCCGGAGGGGCTGGACTTCACCAATATCTACTTCTACACCGTGACCTGGCACGCGCTGCACACCTCGATGCAGCTGGCCCGCGAGCGCGGCCAGCGCTTCGCCGGCTTCGAGCAGTCGCGCTACGCCAGCGGGGCGTACTTCGACAAATATCTGCAGGAGGAGTGGCAGCCGAAAACCGAACGGGTGCGCACGCTGTTCGCCCGCGCCGGCATCTCTCTGCCCGACCGGGAAAGCTGGCGCCAGCTGCGCGACGATGTCATGCGCTATGGCATCTACAATCGCTACCTGCAGGCGGTGCCGCCCACCGGCTCGATCTCGTACATCAACCATGCCACCTCCAGCATTCACCCGATCGTCTCGAAGATTGAGATCCGCAAAGAGGGGAAAACCGGACGGGTGTACTACCCCGCGCCATTTATGAATAACGACAATCTGGCCCTCTACCAGGATGCGTATGAGATAGGGCCGGAGAAGATCATTGACACTTACGCCGAGGCGACGCGCCACGTCGACCAGGGGCTGTCGCTGACCCTGTTCTTCCCCGATACCGCCACCACCCGCGATATCAACAAGGCGCAAATTTACGCCTGGAAGAAAGGCATCAAGACGCTCTACTACATCCGTCTGCGCCAGCTGGCGCTGGAAGGCACTGAAATTGAAGGCTGCGTGTCCTGCGCGCTGTAAGGAGAACAGGATGACCCATTTAACGCGCGTCAGCGCAATCAACTGGAACCGCATTGATGATGATAAAGATCTTGAGGTCTGGAACCGTCTCACCAGCAACTTCTGGCTGCCGGAGAAAGTGCCGCTGTCGAACGACATTCCCGCCTGGCAAACCCTCAGCGCGGCGGAGCAGCAGTTGACCATTCGCGTCTTTACCGGATTGACCCTGCTCGACACCATTCAGAACACCGTCGGCGCCCCGGCGCTAATGGCGGACGCCTTAACCCCGCATGAGGAGGCGGTGCTGTCGAACATCAGCTTTATGGAGGCGGTTCATGCCCGCTCTTACAGCTCCATCTTTTCCACGCTGTGCCACAGCAAGGAGGTGGATGCCGCCTTCGCCTGGAGCGAAAGCTGCGATCCTCTGCAGCGCAAGGCGCAGCTGATGCTGGGTTACTATCAGGCCGACGAGCCGCTGAAGAAAAAAATCGCCAGCGTGTTCCTCGAATCCTTTCTCTTCTACTCCGGCTTCTGGCTGCCGATGTACTTCTCCAGCCGGGGAAAGCTGACCAACACTGCGGATCTGATCCGCCTGATCATTCGCGATGAAGCGGTGCATGGCTATTACATCGGCTACAAGTACCAGAAAGGACTGGAGATCGTCAGCCCCGGCAAGCGCGAAGAATTGAAAAATTTCGCCCTCGATCTGCTGATGGATCTTTACGACAACGAACTGGCCTACAGCCGGGAGCTGTACGGCGAGAGCGGCTGGTTCGACGACGTCAGCGCTTTCCTGTGCTACAACGCCAACAAAGCGCTGATGAACCTCGGCTACGAGGCGCTGTTCCCGGCGGAGATGGCGGCGGTCAATCCGGCAATCCTCGCAGCGCTGTCGCCCAACGCCGACGAAAACCATGACTTTTTCTCCGGTTCCGGCTCCTCCTACGTGATAGGAAAAATGGAAGAGACCGCCGACGACGATTGGGACTTTTAACCGTACTTTCACCAGGAATATCGCAGGCGGATTCCTGGTGATTAATTTCACAAAATAGCGTTTAATCCACCAAATATTCTCTCCATGACCTAACCGTCATCACTTCGTCATATTTAGCAGAAAACCGGTCCATTTCAGTCGAATTATCCAAAGATAATCAAAAAATATTACCAACAACAAATTACCGCCCAGCCCTTATATCACGGGGGCTTAGCCACAGTTGTCCCCATCTGATTTTGCCGAGAGTTTGCCATTGAGGGTTGTCACAGAATCTGAGTATGTTAGGGTGTAAAAAGATCATAATCACCATCGGGTATCATATCGCAATAAACAAATAACAGGAACTTCTCTATTGCATGGCAATTAAATTAGAAATCAAAAATCTTTATAAGATATTTGGCGAGCATCCACACCGTGCTTTCAAATATATTGAGAAAGGACTCAACAAAGCGCAAATACTGGAAAAAACGGGGCTGTCGCTTGGCGTCAAAGACGCCAGTCTGGCCATTGAAGAAGGCGAGATATTCGTCATCATGGGGCTCTCCGGCTCGGGGAAATCCACCATGGTTCGCCTTCTCAATCGCCTGATTGAACCCACCCGCGGCCAGGTGCTGATTGACGGGGTCGATATCGCCAAAATGTCGGATGCCGAGCTGCGCGAGGTGCGTCGCAAGAAAATTGCGATGGTTTTTCAGTCCTTTGCGCTGATGCCGCACATGAGCGTGCTCGACAACACGGCGTTTGGCATGGCGCTTGCCGGCGTTCCCGCCGCCGAACGAGAGCAAAAAGCCCGGGAGGCGCTGCGTCAGGTGGGGCTGGAGAATTATGCCCACGCCTGGCCGGATGAACTCTCCGGCGGCATGCGCCAGCGCGTCGGTTTAGCTCGCGCCCTGGCGATTAATCCCGATATTCTGTTAATGGATGAAGCCTTCTCTGCGCTCGATCCGCTCATTCGTACCGAAATGCAGGATGAGCTCATCAAATTACAGGCGAAGCATCAACGCACTATCGTCTTTATTTCCCATGACCTTGATGAAGCCATGCGAATTGGCGATCGTATCGCCATTATGCAAAATGGCGAAGTGGTCCAGGTCGGCACTCCGGATGAAATATTAAATAATCCGGCCAATGATTATGTGCGCACCTTCTTCCGCGGCGTGGATATTAGCCAGGTATTCAGCGCGAAAGATATTGCCCGCCGCAGCCCGGTTGGCCTGATTCGTAAAACGCCTGGTTTTGGCCCCCGTTCGGCGCTGAAATTATTACAGGATGAAGACCGGGAATATGGCTATGTCATAGAGCGCGGTAATCGCTTTGTCGGGATTGTCTCGATTGATTCTCTGAAAACAGCCCTCAGCGCCGGGCAGGGGATCGAGGCGGCGCTGATTGACGCCCCGCTGGCGGTGGAAGCGCAAACCCCGCTCGGCGATCTGCTCTCCCACGTCGGCCACGCTCCGTGCGCCGTGCCGGTAGTGGATGAAGAACAACAATATATTGGCATCATTTCCAAACGGATGTTGCTCCAGGCTTTAGATCGCGAAGGGGTGAATCATGGGTGATCAGACCAATCCGTGGGGCAGCGCCCCGTCAACCGACAGCGCCGCGCAGGCTGCCGACGCCTGGGGTGGCGCCTCTACTGCCGCGCCGGCTAATGGCGGCGGCGCCGACTGGCTGCACAGCGCCCCGGCGCCGCAGCCGGAACAGTTCAATATCATGGATCCGTTCCATAAGACCCTGATCCCGCTCGACAGCTGGGTGACCCACGCCATCGACTGGATCGTGCTGCACTTCCGTCCGCTGTTCCAGGGGATCCGCGTGCCGATCGACTACATCCTCAGCGCCTTCCAGCAGCTGCTGTTGGGGATGCCGGCGCCGGTGGCGATTATCGCCTTCGCGCTAATCGCCTGGCAGATCTCCAGCCTCGGCATGGGGGTCGCCACTCTGGTATCGCTGATTGCCATCGGCGCCATCGGCGCGTGGTCGCAAGCCATGGTCACTCTGGCGCTGGTCCTCACCGCCCTGCTGTTCTGCATGGTTATCGGCTTGCCGCTGGGGATCTGGCTAGCGCGCAGCCCGCGGGCGGCGAAAATCATCCGCCCGCTATTAGATGCCATGCAGACCACGCCGGCGTTCGTCTATCTGGTGCCGATCGTGATGCTGTTCGGCATCGGCAACGTACCGGGCGTGGTGGTGACGATTATCTTCGCCCTGCCGCCGATCGTCCGTCTGACCATCCTCGGGATAAACCAGGTGCCTGCGGATCTGATCGAAGCGTCGCGCTCATTTGGCGCCAGCCCGCGCCAGCTGCTGTTTAAGGTGCAGCTGCCGCTGGCCATGCCCACCATTATGGCCGGGGTTAACCAGACCCTGATGCTGGCCCTGTCGATGGTAGTGATCGCCTCGATGATCGCCGTCGGCGGCCTCGGCCAGATGGTGCTGCGCGGTATCGGCCGCCTGGATATGGGCCTGGCGACCGTCGGCGGGGTGGGGATCGTGATCCTGGCGATTATTCTTGACCGCCTCACCCAGGCCGTCGGTCGCGACGCCCGCAGTCGCGGCAACCGCCGCTGGTACACCACCGGCCCGCTGGGGCTTATCACTCGCCCTTTCTGTCGATAAGTCGATAACAGCGCCGCTCCCCGACACCAGCCGATGCCCGGGAGCGGCCCTTCCCGTTAAACAATAAGAGGAACCACCATGCGACATAGTACGATGTTGGCCACCGCCGCCTTTGCCACCCTGCTCGCCACCAGCGCCTTCGCCGCCGACCTGCCGGGTAAAGGGATTACGGTGAAGCCCGCTCAGAGCACTATCTCCGAAGAGAGCTTCCAGACCCTGCTGGTCAGTCGCGCGCTGGAGAAGCTGGGCTACACCGTCGAGAAACCCAGCGAAGTGGACTATAACGTTGCCTATACGTCGATTGCCGCCGGAGATACCACCTTTATCGCCACCAACTGGCAACCGCTGCACGATGACATGTACGCCGCGGCGGGCGGTGATAACAAATTCTATCGCAAAGGAGTGTACGTCTCAGGCGCCGCCCAGGGCTATTTGATCGACAAAAAAACCGCTGAGCAGTACCACATCACCTCCATCGATCAGCTCAAAGATCCGCAGATCGCCAAACTGTTTGATACCAACAATGACGGTAAAGCGGATCTCACCGGCTGTACCCCAGGATGGGGCTGCGAAGCAGTGATTAACCATCAGATTGACGCCTATGGCCTGAGCAAAACCGTCACCCATAACCAGGGCAACTACGCGGCGATGATGGCCGACACCATTGCCCGGTATAAAGAAGGTAAACCGGTGCTCTACTATACCTGGACGCCGTACTGGGTTAGCGACGTGCTGAAGCCTGGCAAGGACGTCGTCTGGCTGCAGGTGCCGTTCTCCTCCCTGCCGGGCGAGCAGAAAAACATCGACACCAAACTGGCCAACGGCGCCAACTATGGCTTCCCGGTGAACACCATGCACATCGTCGCTAACAAAGCCTGGGCGGAGAAAAATCCGGCCGCCGCCACTCTGTTTAGCATCATGAAGCTGCCGATCGCCGACATCAACGCCGAGAATGCGATGATGCATGAAGGCCATGCTTCCGAAGCCGACATTAACGGCCACGTTGATGGCTGGATCAAAGCCCACCAGCCGCTGTTCGACAGCTGGGTGAAAACCGCCCTCGCCGCGCAGCAGTAAACCCGCTCACGGATAAGGCCCAGCGCCTTATCCGGCCCCCTTGCCCCCTTTCTCGTGGCCAGGTCATAGAAAAGCGATTCCAGGAATTTCCATAGTGTTAAGGCGCATCGCGCTCTGTTAAGGTGGAGACATCGGTCAAATTGCCACCTTCACATGGATCCAGCGATAAGTTATTCATATGGAAAACCCCGCGCCCTTAACCTGTGCCTTACCTGAACGCGTCGCCACCGTCGGCGAAGGCATCAAAGACAGTCTCCCCATCGTCATCAGCTACCTTCCGGTGGCATTCGCCTTCGGACTCAATGCCACCCGGCTGGGCTTCACCCCGCTGGAAAGCCTGTTCTTCTCCTGCATTATTTACGCCGGCGCCAGCCAGTTTGTGATCACCGCCATGTTGGCCGCCGGCAGTTCGCTGTGGGTCGCCGCCCTGACGGTAATGGCGATGGATGTCCGCCACGTGCTGTATGGCCCCTCATTGCGCAGCCGCATTCGCTCAGCGCTGGATAAAAAGAAAACCGCCCTCTGGGCCTTCGGCCTGACCGATGAGGTTTTCGCCGCCGCTACCGCCAGGCTGGTTCGCGATAACCGCCGCTGGAGCGAAAACTGGATGCTTGGTCTCGCTTTTACCTCGTGGGCATCGTGGGTGTGCGGCACGCTGGCCGGCGCCTGGTCCGGCAACGGCCTGCTGGTGGATTATCCGGCGGTGGAAGCCGCCCTCGGCTTTATGCTGCCGGCGCTGTTTATGAGCTTCCTGCTGGCCTCTTTCCAGCGTCAGCAGTCACTCTGCGTCACGGCGGCGCTGGCGGGCGCGCTGGGCGGCATTCTGTTATTTTCCATTCCGGCGGCGATCCTCGCCGGAATTGTCTGCGGGTGTCTGACGGCGCTGCTTCAGGCCATGCTCAAGGGGATGCCGGATGAACAGTGAAGTCCTTCTGCTCGGGGTGATAGTCGGCGGCGTCAACTATCTCTTTCGCTATCTTCCTCTGCGTTTGCGCGCCGGCCACGCTCGTCCTGCCCGCCGCGGCCCGGTCAGCGTGCTGCTGGATACTATTGGCATCGCCTCGATTTGCGCGCTGCTGGTGGTCTCCAGCGTGCCGGAGATCCTCGCCGATGCCCATCGCCTGGCGCCGACGCTGACCGGCTTCCTGGTGCTGGGGGCCGCCTTCTGGAAAACCCGCAGCATCATTGTCCCGACCCTGCTGTCGGCGTTTGCCTATGGTCTGGCATGGAAAATCACCAACGGGCTCTAAGCTTTACGTATCAATTTTGGTCAATAATTCATTTGATTTATTTGTCACAATAGTTATTATATCGGCTGTAATTAATGAGGTCATACCCAAATGGATAGTTCGTTTACTCCCATTGAGCAAATGCTCAAGTTCCGCGCCAGCCGCCATGAAGATTTCCCGTTTCAGGAGATCCTGTTAACTCGTCTTTGCATGCATATGCAAGGTAAGCTGCTGGAAAATCGCAATAAAATGCTCAAAGCGCAGGGAATTAACGAGACATTATTTATGGCGCTGATTACGCTGGAGTCACAGGAAAACCACAGCATCCAGCCGTCCGAGCTGAGCTGTGCGCTGGGCTCGTCACGTACCAACGCCACCCGTATCGCTGATGAACTGGAAAAACGCGGCTGGATTGAGCGCCGCGAGAGCGATAACGATCGTCGCTGTTTGCATCTGCAACTGACCGAAAAGGGCCATCAGTTTTTGCGTGAAGTCCTGCCGCCGCAGCATAACTGCCTGCATCAGCTGTGGTCTTCACTTAGCACCAGCGAAAAAGATCAGCTCGAACACATCACCCGCAAACTCCTGAGCCGCCTTGATCAGATGGAAGAAGAAGGCGTGCTAGCGGACTCTCTACGCTAAGGGCGGCGTCGCTCAGCCCATTTTTACGTTGCAAGGAAAACAGCCAGGCCAGCAGATCTCTGCTGGCCTTTCTGATAAACAGGTCGGCTCAGCCGATGTGAAATAATAAGATCGTGGAGAATAACATGAGTGCAAATGCGGAGAGCCAAACCCCGCAGCAACCAGGCAGCAAAAAAGGAAAGCGTAAAGGCGCCCTTCTGTTGTTGACATTGCTCTTCATTATTATTGCCGTGGCATATGGGATTTACTGGTTTCTGGTACTGCGTCACTACGAAGAGACCGACGATGCCTACGTGGCAGGGAATCAGGTACAAATTATGGCTCAGGTCGCGGGCAGCGTGACCAAAGTCTGGGCTGACAACACGGACTACGTGCAGAAAGGCGATCCGCTGGTCACGCTCGATCGGACCGATGCCCAACAGGCGTTTGAAAAGGCTAAGACCCAACTGGCCGCCAGCGTCCGTCAGACCCGCCAGCAGATGATCAACAGCAAGCAGCTGCAGGCAAATATCGACGTCAAAAAAACCGCCCTCGCCCAGGCGCAGGCTGACCTGAACCGCCGCATCCCGCTGGGCGCCGCGAACCTCATTGGCCGCGAAGAGCTGCAGCACGCCCGCGATACCGTCGCCAGCGCACAGGCCGAACTCGACGTGGCAATCCAGCAGTACAACGCCAACCAGGCGATCGTGCTGGGCACCAGGCTGGAACAGCAGCCGGCGGTGCTCCAGGCGGCCACTGAAGTGCGTAACGCCTGGCTGGCCCTGCAGCGTACGCAGATCGTCAGCCCGATTAGCGGCTACGTTTCCCGTCGCTCGGTACAGCCTGGCGCGCAGATTGGCACCACCACGCCGCTGATGGCGGTGGTCCCGGCGACCAACCTGTGGATCGATGCTAACTTTAAAGAGACTCAGCTGGCGCATATGCGTATCGGCCAGCCGGCCACCGTGATCAGCGATATCTATGGCGATGACGTGAAATACACCGGTAAAGTGGTCGGTCTGGATATGGGCACCGGCAGCGCCTTCTCTCTGCTGCCGGCGCAGAATGCCACCGGCAACTGGATCAAAGTGGTGCAGCGTCTGCCGGTTCGTATCGAGCTGGATGAAAAACAACTAGCGGAACACCCGCTGCGCATCGGCCTCTCGACGCTGGTGGAAGTCAACACCACCGATCGCGATGGTGAAATGCTGGCCAGCCAGGTGCGGAGCTCCCCGGTTTACGAGAGCAATGCCCGCGAAATCGCTCTCGATCCGGTTAATAAGCTGATAGACGAGATCATTCAGGCCAACGCCGGATAATTCGGGGTGAGTGTAATGCAACAGCAAAAACCGCTGGAAGGCGCGCAGCTGGTCATTATGACCATTGCGCTGTCGCTCGCGACGTTCATGCAGGTGCTGGATTCCACTATCGCCAACGTGGCGATCCCGACCATTGCCGGCAACCTTGGCTCGTCGCTGAGCCAGGGGACCTGGGTCATCACCTCGTTCGGGGTCGCTAACGCCATCTCCATCCCGATCACCGGCTGGCTGGCCAAGCGCGTCGGCGAGGTGAAGCTGTTCCTGTGGTCAACCACCGCCTTCGCCATTGCCTCCTGGGCCTGCGGCGTCTCCAACAGCCTGACGATGCTGATTTTCTTCCGCGTCATTCAGGGGATCGTCGCCGGACCGCTGATCCCGCTGTCGCAAAGTCTGCTGCTCAGCAACTATCCCCCGGCGAAGCGCTCTATCGCTCTGGCGCTGTGGTCAATGACGGTGATTGTCGCGCCCATCTGCGGTCCGATCCTCGGCGGCTATATCAGCGATAACTATCACTGGGGCTGGATCTTCTTTATCAACGTGCCCATTGGCGTGGCGGTGGTGCTGATGACCCTGCAGACCCTGCGCAACCGGGAAACCAAAACCGAACAGCGGCGGATCGACGGCGTCGGTCTGGCGCTGCTGATCATCGGTATCGGTAGCCTGCAGGTGATGCTGGACCGGGGTAAAGAGCTGGACTGGTTCTCCTCCAATGAGATTATCATTCTGACCATCGTGGCGGTGGTGGCGATAAGCTTCCTGATCGTCTGGGAGCTAACCGACGATAACCCGATTGTCGATCTGTCGCTATTTAAGTCGCGCAACTTCACCATCGGCTGCCTCTGTATCAGTCTGGCCTATATGCTCTACTTCGGCGCCATCGTACTGCTGCCGCAGCTGTTGCAGGAGGTATACGGCTACACCGCGACCTGGGCCGGCCTGGCGTCGGCGCCGGTGGGGGTGATCCCGGTCATTCTGTCGCCGATTATCGGCCGCTTCGCGCATAAGCTCGACATGCGGCGGCTGGTCACCTTCAGCTTTATTATGTACGCGGTCTGCTTCTACTGGCGCGCCTGGACCTTCGAACCGGGGATGGACTTTGGCGCCTCGGCGTGGCCACAGTTTATCCAGGGCTTCGCGGTGGCCTGCTTCTTCATGCCGTTGACCACCATCACCCTCTCCGGCCTGCCGCCGGAGCGGCTGGCGGCGGCGTCGAGCCTGTCGAACTTCACCCGTACCCTTGCCGGCTCCATCGGGACCTCGATCACCACCACCCTGTGGACCAACCGCGAGGCGCTGCATCATGCGCAGCTCACCGAATCGGTGACCCCCTTTAACCCCAACGTGCAGCAGATATACGATCAGCTGCAGGGCATGGGAATGACGCAGCAGCAGGCGTCCGGCTGGATAGCGCAGCAGATAACCAACCAGGGGCTGATTATCTCCGCCAACGAAATCTTCTGGATTTCTGCGGCTATTTTCATCCTGCTGTTGGGGCTGGTGTGGTTCGCCAGACCACCGTTCAGCGCCGGCGGCGGCGGCGGCGGCGCGCACTAAGCCTCACATAAAGGGACCTCCGGGTCCCTTTTTTACGGCGTCAGGTTGTCCAGTTCTCGCTAGTTTCTGTCTCGTTTGCGAAAGCCCGTCACCCTGCGCTCGGGCAGGATAAAGGCTGACCATTAAGGAGAACACTATGCTGAGCCATCCTGCTGAAAAGTACCGTCCCTATCCGCCGATCGCCCTGCCTGACCGCCGCTGGCCAGACCGGCAAATCAGCCACGCCCCGCGCTGGCTGTCGACTGACCTGCGCGACGGCAACCAGGCGCTGGCGGAGCCCATGGACAGCGCCCGCAAACTGCAGTTCTGGGATCTGCTGCTGGAGTGCGGCTTTAAAGAGATTGAAGTCGCCTTCCCTTCCGCCTCACAAACCGATTTCAACTTTGTCCGCCAGCTGATTGACGAACAGCGCATCCCGGAGGATGTCACCATCCAGGTGCTGACCCAGGCGCGAGACCCGCTGATCCTGCGCACCTTTGAGGCGCTGCGCGGCGCCCGCCGGGCTACCGTCCACCTCTACAATGCCACCGCGCCGCTGTTCCGCGAGCTGGTTTTCGGCATGGACAAGGCCGAGGTGATCGCCCTCGCGACCCGCGCCACCCGGCTTATCCGTCAGCAGTGCGAACAGCAGCCGGAGACCCGCTGGCAATATGAATATTCGCCTGAAACCTTCTGCTTCACCGAGCCCGAGTTTGCGCTTGAGATTTGCGAAGCGGTGGCGGATGTCTGGCAGCCCTGCGCCGAGCGACCGATGATCGTCAATCTGCCGGCGACGGTGGAAGTCAACACCCCCAACGTCTATGCCGATCAGATCGAGTATTTTTGCCGCCACTTCTCCCGCCGCAGCGAGGTCTGCATCAGCGTGCACCCGCATAACGATCGCGGCACCGGCGTCGCCAGCGCCGAGCTGGCGGTGATGGCCGGCGCCGATCGGGTAGAAGGCTGCCTGTTTGGCAACGGCGAACGCACCGGCAACGTCTGTCTGGTGACTTTGGCGATGAACCTCTACAGCCAGGGCATCGACCCTGAGCTTCGCTTCGAGCAGATGAACCGGGTGGTGGAGGTGGTGGAAAACTGCAACCAGATCCCCGTTCACCCGCGCCACCCGTGGGCGGGAAGTCTGGCTTACACCGCCTTCTCCGGCTCCCATCAGGATGCGATCAAAAAAGGGTTTGATGCCCGTCAGCCTGGCGATCCGTGGCAGATGCCCTACCTGCCCATTGACCCGCAGGATATAGGCTGCAGCTATGAGGCGGTGATCCGCGTCAACAGCCAGTCGGGGAAGAGCGGCAGCGCCTGGCTTATCGAACAAAATCATGGTCTGAAACTGCCCCGCGGGCTGCAGCAGGACTTCAGCCAGCACGTTCAGCAGGCCACCGATAGCGACGGCAAAGAGATGACCCACCATGCGCTGTGGCAGCTGTTCCGCACGCGCTACGGGCTGCAGGCGCAGCCGGCGCTGACGCTGCTCGATTATCAGAGCGCCAGCCAGCAGGATGGCCAGCTTTCCCTGCAGGCAACGCTGCGTCACCACGGCGAAACCCGACGCCTGCAGGGCCAGGGCAACGGCCTGCTCTCCGCCGCAGCCAGCGGGCTCAGCGCGCTGTTTCGGCAGCCGTTTATGATCAAGGACTATCATGAGCATACCCTCGGCGCGCGCAGCGACAGCCGGTCGGTGGCCTATATCCGCTGCGTTTTTCCGCAAGGAGAAAGCTACTGGGGCGTGGGTATCGATAATGACGTGGCGCGCGCCTCGCTGCAGGCGCTGTGCAATGCGCTCAGCGCCGCCGATCAGGCCGGGGGACGAAAATAGTCGCTGGGGGCGACGCCCATCACCCGACGAAACATGGCGCTGAAGGCGCTGTGGCTACCGTAGCCCAGCTCCAGCGCCACCCGCAGCACGGAGTGGCCCTGCGCCAGGCGCACCAGCGCTTCCATTAGCTTCGCCCGGCGCACCCACTCGCTCCACGTCAGGCTAGTCTGCTGCTGAAAATGGCGGTTTAGGGTTCGCTCGCTCATGCTGCACGCCTTCGCCGCCTGGCCGCTGCTCCAGGCCTCGCCCGGCGCCTCGCGTACCTGCTGGCACAGCCGACGCAGCGTTTCGCTTTGCGGCTCCGGCAGGCCAAACGGCAGGATCGCCATCCCGCGGATCTCATCGAGGATCAGTTCATAAATTCTTTCGTCGCGGCTGGCGGGGGCATAGCGTTCCGCCAGCGCCAGGGATGACACGATCAGTTCCCGCAGCAGCGGCGTGATCTGTACGATCTGGCAGCCCGCCGGAAGATCGGCGCGCGCCAGCGGATCGATAAACAGGGTGCGCGCCGCCACGTTGCCGGTCATGCGCAGCGCGTGCGGCGTTCCCGCCGGCAGCCAGACGCCGCGCCCGGGCGGCACCACCCAGTAGCCTACCGGCGTCGCGACCCGCACCACGCCGCTTAGTATATGCAGCAGCTGGGCGCAGTCATGTTGATGCCAGTCTTCCTGGTCACCGTGGGCATAATCATGGGCAAAGGGCACCAAAGGGCGGTGCTGAAAGGAGAAGGAAAGCGTCGTCGTCATCGCGGCGTCAGAAGAGCGGCCCGGCGACAGGCGTCGGGCCGTGGCGGAAGCACTAGATGTGCAGTTCCTGCAGTTTTTCTTTCGGCAACGCCAGTTCGTCGTTGCTGTTGATGCGCACATCGCGCTCAATGATATGACGAGCGATGTCCTGGGCCTCTTCCAGCGAGTGCATGGTGTAAGTCCCGCACTGGTAGACGTTGAGCTCCGGGATCTGGTTCTGATCTTTCACCTTCAGCACATCGGCCATCGCCGCTTTCCAGGCGTCAGCGACGCGCTGCTCGTCCGGCGTACCAATCAGGCTCATATAGAAGCCGGTGCGGCAGCCCATTGGCGAAATGTCGATAATTTCCACGCCATTCCCGTTCAGATGATCGCGCATAAAGCCCGCGAACAGATGCTCCAGGGTGTGGATACCGCGTTCCGGCATCACTTCCTGGTTCGGTACGCAGAAGCGCAGATCGAAAACGGTGATTTCATCGCCATGCGGCGTGTTCATTTTCTTCGCGACACGCACCGCTGGGGCTTCCATTCGGGTATGGTCGACTGTGAAACTATCTAACAACGGCATTCGTCACCTCCGGGAGTGAATTTTTTTAAAATAAAATGAACTCTTTGTTCAGCCGCGAGTCTCAGTATATGAAAGACGCGCATTTATTATCATCATCATCCCTGAATCAGAGATGAAAGTTTGGCCACAGTGATGTGGCCTTTTTCTTTTCCAGCGCTACGCGTGCCGCGCCAGCAGCGCCTCAAACGGCTCGCTGTCTTCAGCTTCCACTTTCTTCTGTCGCGCCACCGACGCGTCGCGCTCGGCGATAAAATCGTCTTCGCTCAGGATCTCCAGCGGCTCTTCGCGCAGCTGCGTCCGGTAACGATCGGCAAGCGCACGGCCGGTACCGCCAATGCCTTCTTCAATCATAGAACGCAGAATACGGGCTGAGAAGGTTAATTCCGGATCGTCAAAGCAGGCCAGCAGCTCGTCGCAGACCTGCTGATATGCCTGGCCACCGTGGATACTGTCCAGGGTCTGCGCCACGCGGCGTAAATCGCGGAACAGATCTTTGCCCACCTGAGCCAGCGGGAACTGCGCGCTTTCGCAGCCAATCCCCAGCGTTAAGCCCGGCTTACGCCCTTCCAGAATAACCCGATTCCAGTTGGTGCGGGTGCACAGCAGCTCATCGCTGCTCATCTCCGGCGCGTCGGCCAGCGCGCACCAGACCATAAACAGGTCGAGGAAACGCACCTGCTGGGCGTCAACGCCGATCGGCGAGAACGGATTGATATCCAGCGAACGCACTTCGATATACTCAATACCACCGCGCAACAGCGCATCGGACGGGGTTTCGCCCCGACGGGTGACGCGTTTCGGGCGGATCGGCGCATAAAGTTCATTTTCAATCTGCAGAATGTTGCTGTTGATCTGCAGATACTTGCCGTCTTTCTGCAGCCCGATTTTGGCGTACTCTTCCGACGGCGTTTTAATCGCCCGCTTCAATCCTGCCACATACTCGTGCAGATCGTTAAACGTAATTCCGAGATTGCTTTGCGACTTATTGGTATAACCAAGGTCGCTGAGGCGCAGCGAGGTGGCATACGGCAGGTAATACATGCCGTTGCCCGTTTCCTCAAAGGGCAGCGTTGTCGGTTTGCCTTGCAGGAATGAGGAGCAAATCGCCGGCGAGGCGCCAAACAGATAGGGGATCACCCAGCCAAAGCGATAGTAGTTACGAATTGAGCGGAAATAGCCCGCCGAAATGGCCTCTTTACCACTCTCGGCATCTTCCACACCACATTTTGCCTGCCAGAAGGCCATCGGTAGGGAGAAGTTATAGTGCACGCCGGAGATAGTCTGCATCAGCGCGCCATAGCGATTCTTCAGCCCCTCGCGATATAGCGTTTTCAGGCGCCCCACGTTAGAGGTGCCGTACTGCGCCAGCTCAATATCCTGACCGGGGGCGATATAGCATGGCATGCTCAGCGGCCACATCCGCTCGTCGCCAAGCTGACGCGCGGTATAGCGATGGACATCGCGCATAAAGGTCAGCATATGCTCAATATCGCCATCTACTGGCGTAATGAACTCAAGTAAAGCTTCGGCAAAATCGGTGGTAATCCATTTATGCGTCAGCGCTGAGCCTAACGCCGGAGGGTGACCGGTCGTTGCAAGGGTGCCGTCTGCGTTCACGCGCAGCGTTTCCCGCTCCAGACCACGTTGAATACCCTGCAGAGCCTGCGGATGTTTTTCCAGCCAGGCCAGCGCCTGTGATACGTCCGGGATCAATTTGACCTCCCGCCTGTCGAAATCGTTTGAATAAGCATAATTGTAATGGATGAACTGTCAGTCCAATTAGTGCCACCACGTCATGCCCTGAAGCGTCGCTGCCGCAATAGCGATATAGCGCAGCGCCTTACCAAGGCATAAGAAAAAGAGTACCGGTCCCCAGGAAATGCGCATCCATCCCGCCAGCAAACACAGTAAATCGCCGACAACCGGCGCCCAGCTCAGTAAGAGCGTGACCGCGCCGTAGCGCTTAAGCCAGCCGGCCGCCCGCTCCTGCCAGCGCGAGGTTTTGCGCAGCGGAAACAAGCGCCCCAGAATAACGTTAGTTACCCCTCCAAGGCTATTGCCGATTGTTGCTATTAATACTAACCACCACGGATGACTGACCCCTGCAAGTAGCATAGCCACCAGCACAACCTCCGAATTGCCGGGGAGCAGCGTGGCGCTTAAAAAGCTACTGGCAAACAGCGAGGTGAGTGACAGCGCGTCGCTCACAGCAAACGCACGTCAACTGCGTCCATTCCCGCGCGCTTCGCCGCCTGCAGACCAAAGTCGGCATCTTCGAAGACGACGCATTTTTCCGGCGCGACGCCCATGCGCTCGGCGCACAGCAGGAAGGTATCGGGCGCGGGTTTATGGTTGACCACATGATCGGCCGCCACCACCGCGGAGAAGTAATGACGCAGCCCCAGGTGCGCCAGCAGCGCTTCGGCGACGGCGCTCTCGCTGCCGGTTCCCACCGACATCGGGCGACGGCCGTGCCATGCCTTAACCACCTCAATCAGCGGCAACGGGCGTACGCTGTCCAGCAGCATCGCTTTGACGGCCTGGGTTTTTTCCTGCGCCAGGCGATGTGGATCGAGATCGGCCTGGTTGAGTTCGATAATCGCCTGGGCGATTCGCCAGGTTGGTGAGCCATTGAGCGCGACCATCGCCTGTTCGTCGAAACGCATACCGTAGCGGCCCAATACCTCGTTCCATGCCTGCCGATGGGTCGGCTCGGTATCGAGAATGGTGCCATCCATATCAAAGATCAGTCCTGCGTAACCTTCGTACATTGTCTTCTCACCAACCGGTTTGGGAATGATTACTGTAACGCAAAAGCCCGCCGTTGTCGCGGCCAGCGGCGCAGACGACAAAGGCGCCCTCAGGCGCCCCCAAACATTAGGCCGGATAACCAGCCTTATTTAATACGCAGATCGTTCTCGACCATTCGCACGCCCTGCACTCGGCGTGTGACTTCTACGGCTCGTTTAGCGCTCTCCGCGGAGGAGACAAATCCGCTCAGCTGGACGCGGCCTTTAAAGGTCTGGACGCTAATTTCTGAGGACTTAATGTCTTTATCGTTAAAGAGCGCCGTTTTCACCTTGGTGGTCACCACGGTATCGTCAATATAGCCGCCCGTACTCTCCTTTGTAGCCGATCCCGCACAGCCAGCGAGGGCCGTCGTTACCAGCAGCGTCGCGCAAAAAGCGGGTATTGCTTTGAACCATTTCATGGATTTCTCTCCTTGCATTTATCTCAGCCTGATAACGCTGATATACAAGGATAAATTATAGTGGAAAGCGCGTCTTGCCAATAAAAAAGTCAGGATGAAGCCAGTGATGGAAAACGAGGTAATCGGGATGGTGAGAGAAGAGTGAAGATTATGCATTCAGAACGGGTGCTGCGATAATTTCGCAGCCTATGCAACAACATCGTCGTTGTTACTGAGGAGAATATGGTGCATCCGGGAGGATGACTCGGCTACGCCTCGCCCTTCGGGCCGTTGCTTACGCAACGTTATCCCCCTGGTGCTGGCGATGATTTCGCAGACCATAAAACAACGTCGTCGCTGTTATTAAGGAGAATATGGTGCATCCGGGAGGATTCGAACCTCCGACCGCTCGGTTCGTAGCCGAGTACTCTATCCAGCTGAGCTACGGATGCATCGGGAAAGCTATTTTACTGCGGGGTTACTCTCCTGGCACTTACGATGGTTTCGCAAACCAGATAACAACAATGTTGCTGTTACTAAGGAGAATATGGTGCATCCGGGAGGATTCGAACCTCCGACCGCTCGGTTCGTAGCCGAGTACTCTATCCAGCTGAGCTACGGATGCATCGGGATTACTGCTGTAATTCTGATATCAAATTTCGCGATTTGCCATTCTTATTAAAGAATGGTGCATCCGGGAGGATTCGAACCTCCGACCGCTCGGTTCGTAGCCGAGTACTCTATCCAGCTGAGCTACGGATGCATCGGGAAACTTGCTTTACTACGCGTCAGTGTCACAACTAACACATGCCACACTGAGTATGATGGCCTAATCGGTAGAGTGACTCGATTATGCCTCGCACTGCGGGCCGCTGCTTTCACAGCGCTCTTCTCTCTTAATTCAGAAAGAAGATGGTGCATCCGGGAGGATTCGAACCTCCGACCGCTCGGTTCGTAGCCGAGTACTCTATCCAGCTGAGCTACGGAATGCAAAATGGCGGTGAGGCGGGGATTCGAACCCCGGATGCAGCTTTTGACCGCATACTCCCTTAGCAGGGGAGCGCCTTCAGCCTCTCGGCCACCTCACCACACACGCCTCTTTCGAGTGCTTCGAAGAACTTGTTTCTGCTCTTCGTCGCTGCGATGGCGCACATATTACTTTCTGGTACTTATAAGTCAAACACTTTTTCGAGACCTTTTTTCGTTTGCACACTTCGCACGCAATTCGCGTGCAAAAACGGCAAAAAGGGCAATTTATCAACAGGAAATCAGCCCTGACGCTGGCATAACGCCAAACGACCAAAGCGGCAAAGGGTAATGAAAAGCGGTATGTCGCAGGGGGAAAAAACAGAAAAAGGGAAAAAGCGGCGGTAAGTGATGCGCCTCACTGCACAGCGAGGCGCGGAAACCTTAGTAACTGGACTGCTGGGATTTTTCAGCCTGAATACGCTGGTAGATCTCTTCACGGTGAACAGACACTTCTTTAGGGGCGTTTACGCCAATACGAACCTGGTTACCCTTCACCCCTAAAACTGTCACAGTGACCTCATCTCCAATCATGAGGGTCTCACCAACTCGACGAGTCAGAATCAGCATTCTTTGCTCCTTGAAAGATTAAAAGAGTCGGGTCTCTCGTATCCCGGCATTATCCATCATATAACGCCAAAAAGTAAGCGATGACAAATACCTTAGGGTATAAGCAGTCATGGCATCACATTCTGTTAAACCTAAGTTTAGCCGATATACACAATTTCAACCCGACTTTATCGTTATCAGTGTTTCTGACGCAAGGTGCCGTAACCCTCTGGTTATGGCACCTATACCCGTCATACTTCAAGTTGCATGCGTGTTGGCTTTCCTCGCTCACCCCAGTCACTTACTTGAGTAAGCTCCTGGGGATTCGCTGCGTCGCCGCCTTCCTGCAACTCGAATTATTTAGGGTAAATGCGTTTATAGTTATTACAGTTTTGCGCTGACCCAGCCTTTCACACTGGCTAACGCTGCAGGGAGAGCAGACGCATCGGTACCACCGGCCTGCGCCATATCCGGACGACCGCCCCCTTTACCGCCCACCTGCTGGGCGACCATACCAACCAGCTCCCCTGCTTTCACGCGGTCTGTCACATCCTTAGACACACCTGCAATCAGAGAAACCTTACCATCCGCTACCGTAGCTAATACAACGATCGTCGAACCGAGTTGGTTCTTCAGATCGTCAACCATGGTACGCAGCATTTTCGGCTCAACGCCGGTCAGTTCGCTGACCAGCAGCTTAACGCCGTTAATCTCTTCCGCTTTGCTGGAGAGGTTTGCGCTCTCCTGCGCCGCAGCCTGCTCTTTCAGCTGCTGCAGCTCTTTTTCCAGCTGACGGGTACGCTCCAGCGCGGCGCGAACCTTCTCGCCGAGATTGTGGCTGTCACCCTTCAGCAGCTGAGCGATATCATTAAGCTGATCGCTCTGCGCATGCAGGATGGCCATCGCGCCTTCGCCAGTCACCGCTTCGATACGGCGCACGCCAGCAGCGGTGCCGGACTCTGACGTGATGCGGAACAGGCCGATATCGCCGGTACGCGCCGCGTGAGTCCCGCCGCACAGCTCCGTGGAGAAGTCGCCCATCCGCAGAACGCGCACGCGGTCGTCGTATTTCTCGCCAAACAGCGCCATGGCGCCGGATGCGCGCGCGGCATCGATATCCATAATGTTGGTTTCGATAGCCAGGTTACGACGGATCTGCGCGTTGACCAAGTCTTCCACCGCACGAATTTCTTCCGGCTTCATCGCTTCAAAATGCGAGAAGTCAAAGCGCAGCGCTTTATCATTGACCAGCGAACCTTTCTGCGCCACATGGGTGCCGAGCACCTGGCGCAGCGCCGCGTGCATCAGGTGCGTCGCGGAGTGGTTGAGACGGATACGCTGACGGCGAGCCTCATCTACGTCGGCCTGCACCGCGTCACCCACTTTCAGTGTGCCGCTGGCGACTTTACCGATATGACCAATAGCCTGGCCGTACTTCTGCGTGTCGCTGACTGCGAAGGAGAAGCCCGCGCCTTTTAATTCGCCTTTATCGCCCACCTGGCCGCCGGACTCCGCATAGAACGGGGTCTGATCAAGGATCACCACCGCTTCCTGGCCAGCGCTAACGCTATCCACCGCTTTGCCGTCGATAAACAGGGCAGTAACCTTGCCGTTCAGCTCCAGATGATCGTAGCCTTTAAATTCAGAGGCGCCGTCAACGCGGATCATCGCATTATAGTCGGCGCCGAAACCGCTGGACTCGCGCGCGCGGCGGCGCTGCTCTTCCATTGCGGCTTCAAAACCAGCTTCATCAACCTTGATGTTGCGCTCGCGGCACACATCGGCGGTCAGGTCGACCGGGAAGCCGTAGGTGTCGTACAGACGGAAGGCGGTTTCGCCGTCCAGGGTGTCGCCTTTCAGCTTCGACAGCTCCTCATCCAGCAGCGCCAGGCCGCGCTCGAGGGTGCGGGCAAACTGCTCTTCTTCGGTTTTCAGCACCTGCTCAACCTGAGCCTGCTGCTGCTTCAGCTCGTCGCCGGCGGAGCCCATCACATCGATCAGCGGGGCAACCAGTTTCCAGAAGAAGGTGTCCTTCGCGCCCAGCATGTTGCCGTGACGGATCGCGCGGCGAATGATACGACGCAGCACGTAGCCGCGGTTTTCATTCGACGGGATCACGCCGTCGGCAACCAGGAAGGCGCAGGAGCGAATGTGGTCGGCGATAACGCGCAGCGACTTGTTCGTCAGATCGGTCGCGCCGGTGACTTTCGCCACGCTGGCGATCAGATCGCGGAACAGGTCGATGTCATAGTTGGAGTTAACGTGCTGCAGCACCGCAGCAATACGCTCCAGACCCATACCGGTGTCGACGGACGGCTTCGGCAGCGGCTCCATGGTACCGTCAGCCTGACGGTTGAACTGCATGAAGACGATGTTCCAAATCTCAATGTAACGGTCGCCATCTTCTTCCGGGCTTCCCGGAGGGCCGCCCCAGATGTGATCGCCGTGGTCAAAGAAGATTTCGGTGCACGGGCCGCACGGACCGGTGTCGCCCATCTGCCAGAAGTTGTCAGAAGCAAACGGCGCGCCTTTGTTGTCGCCGATGCGGATAATACGCTCGCGCGGAACGCCTACTTCATTGGCCCAGATGTCGAAAGCTTCGTCATCGGTCTCGTAAACGGTAACCCACAGTTTTTCTTTCGGCAGCGCGAACCAGTTCTCACCGGTCAGCAGTTCCCACGCGTATTTGATGGCATCCTGCTTGAAGTAATCGCCAAAGCTGAAGTTGCCCAGCATTTCAAAGAAGGTGTGGTGACGCGCGGTGTAACCGACGTTTTCCAGATCGTTGTGTTTACCACCCGCACGCACGCAACGCTGTGCGGTGGTCGCACGCGAATAATTACGTTTGTCGAGACCAAGGAAGACATCCTTGAACTGGTTCATCCCTGCATTGGTAAACAGCAGGGTCGGATCGTTGTGCGGCACCAGGGAGCTGCTGGCAACTACCTGATGTCCCTTGCTATGGAAAAAGTCGAGAAACGCCTGACGGATCTCAGCGGTGCTCTTGCTCATAATTATCCTGAAATCAAGCTACACGTCATCCTTCAAGTCGCCTCTGTCCTGGCTGCGCTTGCTCTTCCGGCACCGAACTGACGTACGTTGCGAAAGAGAGTCTCTCTTGCCGCCCTGATGCAGCTTGAATGATTTTGTGTAAAGGAATAATCGCCCAGGCCGCTGCCTGCACAGTCACAACCAGCGGCCCGACGGAATAAAGTGGGAATAAGATAAGTTTTCTTTACGGCGAAGTAAAATCCCGGATGGGTCAATCTGCAAAATTTCGCCAGATTTCCTGGATATCTTCCATCAGGTAGCCGCGGTAAAGCAGGAATCGCTGAACTTTCACTTTTTCAGTAAAGGCGGAAGGTAACGGTTCGCCGTATTTACGCTGTGCCTGCTCCCTGGCAAGGCTCACCCAGTCGATATCGCATTCGCGCATCGCCTGGTCAACGACCTGGCGCGCAATGCCTTTCTGGCTGAGCTCCTGGCGAATGCGCGCCGGACCATAGCCTTTGCGGCTCCGGCTGGCGATGAACTGGCCGACGAAGCGGTTGTCGTCGAGGTAGCGGTTTTCGATACACCAGGCGACAACCTGCTCCAGCTCGTCGGGGGTGACGTCCAGCGCCTCAGGACCGTTTTTGCTCATCACCGGAGCGACCAGCTTGCGTCGCAGCTCCTGCTCGCTGTGGTCGCGCATCGCCAGAATGCGGATAGCACGGTCCAGCAGGCGGGCGTAGCCGGAGCGGCGTGATGAAGGTTCAGTCACAGGCACCTCGATAATCTCACAAAGCAAAAGGGCTGCCTAAGCAGCCCTGTCAGTCTTGCAGACGATATCAGAAATCCTGTTCGGTTTCTTCTGCGTCGTTGCCGTCAACAACGAAGTCTGGCTTCGCATCCTGATTGTTGAGCAGCAGTTCGCGCACTTTCTTCTCAATCTCTTTCGCCGCCGCCGGGTTCTCTTTCAGCCAGGTGATCGCGTTCGCTTTACCCTGACCGATTTTGTCGCCGTTGTAGCTATACCAGGCACCCGCTTTCTCAATCAGCTTCTCTTTCACGCCGAGGTCTACCAGCTCGCCGTAGAAGTTGATGCCTTCGCCGTAGAGGATCTGGAATTCGGCCTGTTTAAACGGCGCGGCAATCTTGTTTTTCACCACTTTGACGCGGGTTTCGCTGCCGACGACATTGTCGCCCTCTTTCACCGCGCCGATGCGGCGAATGTCCAGACGCACAGAGGCGTAGAACTTCAGCGCGTTACCACCGGTAGTGGTTTCCGGGTTACCGAACATCACGCCAATTTTCATACGGATCTGGTTGATAAAGATCAGCAGCGTGTTGGACTGCTTCAGGTTACCCGCCAGCTTACGCATCGCCTGGCTCATCATACGCGCCGCAAGGCCCATGTGAGAGTCGCCGATTTCGCCTTCGATTTCCGCTTTCGGCGTCAACGCCGCGACGGAGTCGACGACGATAACATCAACCGCACCAGAGCGCGCCAGCGCGTCACAGATCTCCAGCGCCTGCTCGCCGGTGTCCGGCTGAGAACACAGCAGGTTGTCGATATCGACGCCCAGTTTGCGTGCATAGACCGGATCCAGCGCATGTTCAGCATCGATGAACGCACAGGTTTTACCTTCACGCTGCGCTGCGGCGATAACCTGCAGCGTCAGGGTGGTTTTACCGGAGGATTCCGGACCGTAGATCTCGACGATACGGCCCATTGGCAGACCGCCGGCGCCCAGCGCGATATCCAGAGAAAGCGAGCCGGTGGAGATGGTTTCCACATCCATGGTGCGGTCTTCACCCAGGCGCATGATGGAGCCTTTACCGAATTGCTTTTCGATCTGGCCCAGTGCAGCCGCCAACGCTTTCTGTTTGTTTTCGTCGATCGCCATTGTTACTCCTAATCATGCAGGGTAAAGCGTGTTCGCTTCGCCGTTAATATTTGTTCAGTTGAGGCAATTATACTGTATGGTCATACAGTATCAAGTGTTTTGTAGAAATTGTTGCCAGAGCAGATTTAGCGCATAGGCCGTCGCCTGACGACGCACCGCTTCGCGGTCTCCGGCAAAGCATTCCCGCCGCGTCACCCCTTGCCCGCTCACGCTGGCGACGCCGAACCATACCGTGCCGACCGGCTTTTCGACGCTGCCGCCATCCGGCCCGGCGACGCCGCTAACGGAGATGGCATAATCCGCACGCGCCGCGCGCAGCGCGCCAATCGCCATCTCCACCACCACCGGTTCGCTTACCGCGCCGTTGTCGCGCAGCGTCGCTTCGCTGACGCCGATCATTTGCGATTTAGCTTCGTTGCTGTAGGTGACAAAGCCGCGTTCAAACCACGCCGAGCTGCCGGCAATATCGGTGATCGCTTTCGCAATCCAGCCGCCGGTACAGGATTCCGCCGTGGTCACCGTCGCCCCACGCGCCTTCAGCGCCCGGCCAATCTTCTCGCTTAGCTGCATTAATTCTGAATCGGTCATTATCGCCCCGCTTTGCTCTGGATAAAGAGGCCATCAAAGATAGCACTTTCGACAGAGATATGGGGATGAAGTGGCGATTTTACGAGGGGGGATCCAGAAATGGGTCGTCCTGTGATAACCAGGACGACCAGACAACCTGTTACTTCATGCTGTTAGCGATAAGCTCAACGTTGTGACGCATCATTTTGACGTAACTATCGGCGACGCCGCCCGGCTTAGATAGCGCTTCCGGATAGAGTTCGCCCCCCGGCTGCGCGCCGGTGGCGCTGGCAATCTGCTTCACCAGCCGCGGGTCAAGCTGGTTCTCCATAAACCAGGTATGGACGCCATCCGCTTTGATTTGCTTAATCAGCGCCGCCACCTGCGCCGCGCTAGCCTCGCTCTCTGAAGAGAGCCCCTGTGGCGCGAGGAAGGTCACGTGGTAAGCCCGGCCAAAATAGCCGAAAGCGTCATGGCTGGTCAGGACCTTGCGCTTGGCCAGCGGAATGGCGCTGAACTGCGCTTTCGCCCAGCCGTCGAGAGACGTCAGCTGGTCGATATAGCGCTTGCCGCTGCTGGTCAACGCTGCTTTATCTTCCGGGTCGGCTTTCACCAGACCATCGAGGATATTCTGCGCATACAATGCGCCGTTCGCTGCGCTGTTCCAGGCGTGGGGATCGGTCACCGTTTTACCCTCTTCATCAAGGGTATGGGTCTTGACGCCTTTCGATGCCACCACCAGCTCGCCCTTAAAACCAGAGGCCTTAATCAGGCGATCCAGCCACCCTTCCAGCCCCAGGCCGTTAACCACCACCACGTCGGCCTTGCTGAGCAGCGCGCTATCCTTCGGAGACGGTTCGAAGGTGTGCGGATCGCCGTCCGGGCCGACCAGGGTATCCACATGGACATGCTCCCCGCCGACCTGCTGCGCTATATCACCCAACACCGAAAAACTGCTTACCACATTCAGCGTTTTCGCCATGGCCCCCTGCGCCATCAGGCCGAGGGCCAGCGCGACCACTATTGCACTACGTTTCATCATTTCCTTACCCCATCAATGTGCGCCAACCGACCAGCAGCCGGCTGCGCGTGCCAAAAAATAGCGAAACAAAAAACAGTGCGCTGGCGGTCAGCACAATAGCGGGCCCGGCGGGAAGACTAATCGCCCAGGAGAGGCTTAATCCCAGCCAGGCGCAGAGCGCGCCCATTCCCGCCGCCAGTAGCAGAATGCCCGGCAGCGTGCGCGCCCAGCAGCGCGCGGCGACCGCCGGGAGCATCATTACCCCTACCGCCATCAGCGTGCCGAGCACCTGAAACCCGGCCACCAGATTAAGCACCAGCAGCGCCAGAAAAAGCCCATGCAGCAGCGCAGGCAGCCGCCGGTGATTCACCTGCAGCCAGGCGCTGTCGAACGCCTCGCTGACCAGACCGCGGTAGCACAGCGCAATGCACAATAGCGTCAGGCTGGCGACGCCGCTGACAAACAGCGCCGCATCGCGGTCGACCGCCAGAATGGAGCCAAATAGCAGATGCAGGAGGTCCACGCTGGAGCCGCGCAGCGACACCAGGGTGACGCCCAGGGCCAGCGAGCCCAGATAAAATCCGGCAAAACTGGCGTCCTCTTTTAACGGTGTCCGCCGGCTCACCCACCCGGCCACCAGGGCAACCACGATGCCGGCGATGAAGCCGCCGAGGGTCATGGCCAGCAGCGACATGCCGCTCAGCAGATACCCCACCGCCACGCCGGGGAGAATGGCGTGCGACAGCGCATCGCCCATCAGGCTCATGCGCCGCAGCAGCAGGAAGACGCCCAGCATGGTGGTGCTCAGCGACAGCGCCAGACACACCACGAGGGCCCGACGCATAAAGCCGAATTCAATGAAAGGCTGAAAGAAGGTGTGCCAGATCATGCCGACCTCACATGACTGAAGGCCGGGAGCACCGCCCGGGTAGCGCCCCAGCAGGCGCGCTGGGGAGTCAGCAGCAGCGTCTCGGGGAAAAAGTCGGCCACCCGCTGGTTATCATGCAGCACCGCCAGGATGGTCTGTCCCTGCCGGTGCATCTCGAGGATCAAATCCATTAGTTCGCGACTGGTCGCTTCGTCGATACCGGTGAAGGGCTCGTCGAGCATCACCAGCGGCGCCTGCTGCACCATCACCCGGGCAAATAGCATGCGCTGAAACTGGCCGCCGGAGAGCGCTTCGATCGGCGTTTTCGCCAGGCCCGCCAGCCCGACCCGCTCCAGCACCGCGCCGATGCGTCGCAGGGTGCCGCCCCCCCAGACCGCGCAGCAGCGACACGCCGGGCCATGCGCCCTGGCTTACCACATCCTGCACGTTGAGAGGAAACTGCGACTCGAGGGCATGGCGCTGCGCCAGCCAGCCGATCACCGGCCGTTTTCCCTGCCAGCGCAGGCGGCCACTGACCGGCGGAAGAAACCCGGCGAGGGTTTTCAGCAGCGTTGATTTTCCGCAGCCATTGAGGCCAACAATTGCCGTCAGGCTGCCGGGGCATATCATCCCGCTCAGCGGAGGGGTGATCGCTACCCCGTCATAGCCGGCGACCAGCTGCTCCAGTTCAATCATGGCAGCGTCACCGCCCACCAGGTTGCTAACCATAGCGCCGCCAGCAGCACGCCTGCGATGGCCGCGCGCGCCGCGGCGGATGCCATAAAAATCGATGTGAACATATCCCCGCCTCAATTTAATGTTATAACATAACAATAACGAAGCGAAGAAAGAATGTAAATCAGCGTCAGTCAGCGGAAATGTAACAAAGGTCAACAAGAGGCATGGAGACGGGAAAAAAACGGGGGGATAAGCGCGGCCTCCCCGGCGTCATCCCCCGGTCGCGCTGCGCTTACCGGGGCTAGCAACCGGATACCAGACCGTAGCCCGGATAAGGCGCTACGCACCGCTATCCGGGGAGGCTGGGTAATTGTCAGCCGGATGAAAGGATTAATAACCGCCGCGGGCCTGCGCAACCGCCAGACCCAGCTGCCAGACGGCCATCGCGTAGTGGGTGCTGTGGTTGTAGCGGGTGATGGTGTAGAAGTTCGGCAGCCCGTACCAGTACTCATAGCCGGTGCCGACGTCCAGCCGCAGCAGGCTGGCCTGCTGATGGTTACCCAGCGGCTGGGTCGGGGTCAGCCCTGCGGCCGCCAGCTGCGAAACGCTGTATTTAGTCTTGAAACCATTCTCCAGCCCCGGGGCCTGCCCCAGCGCCTGCACCGCCACCAGATCGCCGCTCACCCAGCCATGCTGTTTGAAGTAGTTGGCCACGCTGCCGATAGCATCCACCGGGTCCCACAGGTTGATATGTCCGTCACCGTTAAAATCGACCGCATACTGCTTATAGGAGGACGGCATAAACTGACCGTAGCCCATCGCCCCGGCGAAAGAGCCTTTCAGATCCAGCGGGTCGTCGCTTTCGCTGCGCGCCATTAGCAGGAAAGTTTCCAGCTCCGACGAGAAGTATTCGGCGCGGCGCGGGTAGCTAAACGACAGCGTCGCCAGCGCGTCGAGGATCCGGGTTTTGCCCATCACCCGGCCCCAGCGAGTCTCCACGCCGATAATGCCGACGATGATTTCCGGCGGCACGCCGTAAACCTGATAAGCGCGGTTGAGCGCGTCCTGATACTGATTCCAGAACACCACGCCGTTCTGCACATTATCCGGGGTAATGAACTGTTTCTTGTAGCGCAGCCAGGCGCCGGTCGGCCCGGTTGGCGGCAGGCCGGTCGGCGCCTGACGATCCATCAGCCGCAGGACGTAATCCAGGCGCTTTGCCTGCGACAGGATCTCCTGCAGCTGCTGCCTGTCGAAGCCGTGCTTCGCCACCATCTTATCGATAAACTGCGCCGCCGCCGGGTTGTTGGCGAAGTCGCCGCCCATCTGCATCACGTTATGCTGCGGTTCCAGCAAAAAGCCGCCGGTTCCACTCGCCATCTCCGTTTCCGCGGGGGTCTTGGGTTTGCTGCTGCAGGCAGCGAGGAGCACACAAAGGGGAAGTAAAGCCAGATAGCGACGCTTCAACATGGGAATTCCGTTTAACAAATTCAGCAAGGGATAATTATGGTAAAGCATGCGACGACCAACAAGAAAGCGACAATCTGTTTGTAGACTAAATAGTCCTTCAACTGCTCCTCCCCTGCGTGCTTTCATGCCCTGCAACATTTCATCTCGCCCGCATTATCTTTCAAAATAAAATATTTATCTTTCATTTTGCGATCCATTTAACACTTTTAAACCTTTCAAAATGATTAAAATCAGCCTGCGATTAGCAAGAAAAATAACATGCTGAAGGAGAGAACAATGATTGACGTCGTGACCCACGGCGCGGAGTGGTTTATCGGCCTGTTTCAGAAAGGCGGCGAGGTATTTACCGGCATGGTGACCGGGATCCTCCCCTTGCTGATCAGCCTGCTGGTGATCATGAACGCGCTGATCAACTTTATCGGCCAGCAGCGGATCGAGAAGCTGGCGCAGCGCTGCGCCGGAAACCCAATCTCCCGTTACCTGCTGCTACCCTGCATCGGCACCTTCGTGTTTTGTAACCCAATGACGTTAAGCCTCGGTCGGTTTATGCCAGAGAAGTACAAGCCCAGCTATTACGCGGCGGCGTCGTATAGCTGCCACTCAATGAACGGACTGTTTCCACATATCAACCCCGGCGAGCTGTTCGTCTATCTCGGCATCGCCAACGGCCTCACTACCCTCGGCCTACCGCTCGGTCCGCTGGCGGTGAGCTACCTGCTGGTCGGGCTGGTGACTAACTTCTTCCGCGGCTGGGTCACCGACCTGACCACCTCGATTTTCGAGAGAAAAATGGCGATTCAGCTTTCCCAGAAAGTGCATCTGTCAGGAGCGACATCATGACCCGTATTCGTATAGAGAAAGGCACCGGCGGCTGGGGCGGCCCGCTTGAGCTCGACGTCGTCGAAGGCAAAAAGATCGTCTATATCACCGCCGGCACCCGCCCGGCGATCGTTGACCGCATCGCCAGCCTGACCGGCTGGCAGCCGGTGGACGGGTTTAAAGAGGGGGAACCAGCGGAAAGCGACATCGGCGTGGCGATTATCGACTGCGGGGGCACCCTGCGCTGCGGGCTCTATCCTAAGCGCCGCATCCCGACGGTGAATATCCATGCCACCGGTAAATCAGGGCCGCTGGCCCAGTACATCACGGAAGATATTTATGTCTCCGGCGTCAAAGAGGACAACATCCAGTGCATCGCTCCCGACAGCGCAGGGGTTTCCGAGCCGCCGGCGGAAAACAAGAGCGCGGGTCGCGATTACGACACCAGCAAGAAGATTACTGAACAGAGCGATGGCCTGCTGGCGAAGGTCGGGATGGGCATGGGTTCGGTGGTGGCGGTGCTGTTCCAGGCCGGGCGCGACACCATTGATACGGTGCTGAAAACCATTCTGCCGTTTATGGCTTTCGTCTCGGCGCTGATCGGCATCATCATGGCCTCCGGCATCGGCGACTGGATCGCCCACGGCCTGGCGCCGCTCGCCAGCCATCCGCTGGGGCTGGTAACCCTGGCGCTGATTTGCTCTTTCCCGCTGCTGTCGCCGTTTCTCGGCCCCGGCGCGGTGATAGCTCAGGTGATCGGCGTGCTGATCGGCGTTCAAATCGGCCTCGGCAACATTCCGCCGCACCTCGCCCTGCCCGCCCTATTCGCCATTAACGCCCAGGCCGCCTGCGATTTTATTCCGGTAGGCCTGTCGCTAGCCGAAGCCCGCCAGGATACCGTGCGCGTCGGCGTGCCGTCGGTGCTGGTCAGCCGCTTTCTGACCGGCACACCAACGGTGCTGATCGCGTGGTTCGTTTCCGGATTTATTTACCAGTAAGAGGTTCCTGCAGATGACTGTGATTTACCAGACCACCATTACGCACATCGGCGCCTGCGCGACGATGGCGCTGGAAGAGCAAATGCTGATCACCTTCCGCGAGGGCGCCCCGGCGGATATCGAAGAGTACTGCTTTATTCACAACCACGGCGAGCTTGCTGGCACGCTGCAGCCGGGGGCAGAGCTGCAGCTTGGCGAACAGCGCTACCCGGTGACCGCCGTCGGCGAGGTCGCTGAACAAAACCTGCGCGAGCTGGGCCACATCACCCTGCGCTTTGACGGCCATCGTGAAGCGGAGTTCCCAGGTACCGTCCATGTGGCGGGCCCGGTGCCGGACGCCATCGCGCCCGGCTGCGTACTGAAGTTTGTTGCTTAAAAGGAGAGAGAGATGAATCAGGTTGCTGTTGTCATTGGCGGTGGACAAACCTTAGGAGAGTTTCTGTGCCGCGGGCTGGCCGCCGAAGGCTACCGCGTGGCGGTGGTCGATATTCAGAGCGAAAAAGCCAGCCGCGTCGCCCAGGAGATTAACGCTGAGTATGGCGAAGGTATGGCGTACGGCTTCGGCGCCGACGCCACCAGCGAGGCCAGCGTCACCGCCCTGGCCCACGGGGTGGATGAGATTTTTTCGCGCGTCGACCTGCTGGTGTACAGCGCCGGGATCGCCAAGGCGGCGTTTATTAGCGACTTCGCGCTGGGGGATTTCGACCGCTCGCTGCAGGTCAATCTGGTGGGCTATTTTCTCTGCGCCCGCGAGTTCTCGCGGCTGATGATCCGCGACGGTATTAAGGGGCGGATCATTCAGATCAATTCGAAATCCGGCAAAGTCGGCAGTAAGCACAACTCCGGCTACAGCGCGGCGAAGTTCGGCGGCGTCGGGCTGACCCAGTCGCTGGCGCTGGATCTGGCGGAATATGGCATTACCGTGCATTCGCTGATGCTCGGCAATCTGCTGAAGTCGCCGATGTTCCAGTCGCTGCTGCCGCAGTATGCCACCAAGCTCGGTATCGATGAGAGCGAAGTCGAGCAGTACTACATCGACAAGGTGCCGCTGAAGCGCGGCTGCGAATATCAGGATGTGCTGAACGTATTGATGTTTTACGCTAGCCCACAGGCGTCGTACTGCACCGGGCAGTCGATCAACGTCACCGGCGGCCAGGTGATGTTTTAACAGGTTCCCGGATGGCGCTGCGCTTATCCGGGCTACAAAACTGTAGGTCGGGTAAGGCGTTAGCCGCCACCCGACAAAAAAACGGCACCGCGGGTCGCTCGGGTTAGGCGCTCGCGCCGTGACCTGGGCTGTTCCCGCCCCCCTTAAGGAGAGACCTATGGTTACTGCATTAATCATCGTCGCCGCCATCGCCTGGCTTACCCAGCTGGCCTTTGGCGGCTGGCAGATCCGCCGCTTCAATCGCGCCTTTGATAGCCTGTGCCAGCAGGGGCGGGTGGGCGTCGGCCGCTCCGCCGGGCGCTTTCAACCGCGCGCCATCGTCGCCATCGCCGTCGATGATAACGACCGCATTAGCGACACGCTGCTGATGAAAGGCTTCACCATTTTCGCCAGTCCGCAAAAGATCCCGGCTCTGGCAGGCAAACATATTGCGGAATTGCAGCCTGATGTGATCTTTCCCCATGATCCGCGCTGTCAGAATGCACTATCATTAGCGCTTAATCCGAAACATGGATAATTTCGTTGTAAAAGTAAATATCTTGCGAAATTATCACTTCGAAACTTAAACGCAGGATAGACGCCTATGAAACCACGTCAGCGCCAGGCAGCCATTCTCGAGTTCCTGCAGTCGCAGGGAAAATGCTCGGTCGAAGAGCTGGCGCAACACTTCGATACCACTGGCACCACCATCCGCAAGGATCTGGTCACGCTGGAAAACGCCGGCACCGTCATTCGCACCTACGGTGGCGTGGTACTCAACAAGGATGAAGCCGATCCGCCGATTGACCATAAGACGCTGATCAACACCCATAAAAAAGCGCAGATTGCCGAGGCCGCCGTGCGATACATCCACGATGGCGATTCAATTATCCTCGACGCCGGCAGCACCGTGCTGCAGATGGTGCCATTGCTGAGTCACTTTAATAACATCACGGTGATGACCAACAGCCTGCATATCGTCAACGCGCTATCAGAGTTCGATAACGAGCAGACCATCCTGATGCCGGGCGGCACCTTCCGTAAAAAATCGGCCTCTTTTCACGGCCAGCTGGCGGAAAACGCCTTCGAACAGTTCAGCTTCGACAAGCTGTTTATGGGCACCGACGGTATCGATCTGAACGCCGGAGTCACTACCTTTAATGAGGTCTATACCGTCAGCAAAGCGATGTGCAACGCCGCCCGCGAAGTGATCCTAATGGCCGACTCATCCAAGTTTGGTCGTAAAAGCCCCAATATTGTCTGCGGCCTTGAACGCGTGGATAAATTGATTACCGATGCCGATATTGACCCGGAATTCCAGCGGGCGCTGGAAGCCAAAGGCATTGAAGTCATTATTACTGGAGAACATCATGAGTAACTTTTTGTTAGAGGCCGGACGCCAGACCCTGATGCTTGAGCTGCAGGAGGCGAGCCGCCTGCCGGAGCGCCTGGGCGACGACTTCATCCGCGCGGCGGAAACCATTATCCACTGCGAGGGCAAACTGATTGTCTCCGGTATCGGTAAATCCGGCCACATCGGTAAAAAGCTGGCGGCAACCTTCGCCAGCACCGGCACCCCGGCCTTTTTCGTCCATCCGGCGGAAGCCCTGCACGGCGATCTCGGCATGCTCGATAGCCGCGACGTGATGCTGTTTATCTCCTACTCCGGTAGCGCGAAAGAGCTGGATCTCATCGTGCCGCGGCTGGAAGAAAAAGGCATTCCGCTGCTGGCGATGACCGGCAAATCCACCTCGCCGCTGGCGCTGGCGGCGAAAGCGGTGCTGGATATCGCCGTGGAGCGCGAGGCCTGCCCGATGCATCTGGCGCCAACCTCCAGCACCGTCAACACGCTGATGCTGGGCGACGCGTTGGCGATGGCGGTGATGCAGGCGCGCGGTTTCAATGAAGAGGATTTCGCCCGTTCCCACCCGGCGGGCGCCCTCGGCGCGCGGCTGCTGAACAAAGTGCATCACCTGATGCGTCGTGATGAAGAAGTGCCGCGGGTCAATACCGAGGCCAATGTCATGGACGCTATGCTCGAACTAAGCCGAACCGGACTCGGCCTGGTGGCGGTCTGCGATGAAGCCAACCGCGTGCAGGGCGTTTTCACCGACGGCGACCTGCGCCGCTGGCTGGTTGCTGGCGGTACGCTCAACGATGGCGTCACTCGGGCGATGACCCGCAACGGCGTAACGCTGCAGGCGGATAGCCGCGCGGTGGAAGCCAAAGAGCGGCTGATGAAACACAAAATCAGCGCCGCGCCGGTAGTGGATGAGAACGGCCAACTGGTCGGCGCCATTAACCTGCAGAACTTTTACCAGGCGGGGATCCTTTAAGCCCCAGACGTTTCGCCAGCCGATGCAGGTTGGCGACGTCCAGTTCCAGCGCTCGGGCGGTCGCCGCCCAGTTGCCCTGGTTCGCCTCCAGCGCACGGCTAATGGCTTCTCGCTGAAAAGAGTCGGTCGCCTCGCGCAGATTGATGTTTCCCGTCGCGGGCGCCGCTGCCGCCGTCTCAGTCGGCAACATCGGCGCCGCCACCGCAAACTGGAAATGCTGCGGCTCCAGGACCACTTCATCACCGGCCTGGGTGGCCCGCGCCAGCACCACCGCCCGATGGATAGCATGCTCCAGTTCGCGCACGTTGCCCGGCCAGGACCACTGCTGCAGCCGGTTTCGCGCCGCCTCAGCCAAAATGACCCGCGCCAGCCCCATCCGCAGGCGGCACTGCTCACAGAAATAGCCCGCCAGCAGCACCACGTCACTTTCCCGCTCGCGTAGCGGCGGAACCGACAGCGGGAAGACGCTCAGCCGATGGTACAGATCGGCGCGAAAGCGCCCTTCCACCACCTCCTGGCGCAGATCGCGGTTCGTCGCCGCCAGCACCCGCACATCGACCCGCAGGCTGCGGTCATCGCCGACGCGCTGAATATCGCCATACTGCAGCACGCGCAGCAGTTTGGCCTGCAGCGCCAGCGACAGTTCGCCGATTTCGTCAAGAAACAGGGTGCCGTTATCCGCCATCTCAAATTTACCGCTGCGGTTGCTGATAGCCCCGGTAAATGCCCCTTTCACATGGCCGAACAGCTCGCTCTCCGCCACGCTTTCCGGCAGCGCCGCGCAGTTGAGGTACACCAGCGGGTTGGCGGCTCGCGGCGATCCCTGGTGCACTGCCTTCGCCACCAGCTCTTTGCCGGTGCCGGTTTCGCCGCTGATCAGCACGTTTAAATCCGAGGCGGCGACGATATCGATCTCTTTTTTCAGCTGCAGCATGGGCCCCCGACAGGCCGATGATCTCCTGGCGCTCCGGCAGCGGGTAATTCACCGCCTGCGCCGGCAGGACGTTTTGCGCTTCAAGGCGGGCGATAAGCAGCGCATTATTCAGCGCCCCGGCCACCAGCGCGGCAATCAGCCGCAGCTCTTCATCGCTGAAGCTATCGAAACGATCGGCATCCATGCCGTCCAGGGTCAGCGCGCCAATCAGCGTCTGTCCGGCAAACAGCGGCAGTCCCACGCAGGCATGGACTTTGAGGCTCTCATGACCGGGGATCAGCCCGTCATAGGGGTCGGGCAGGTCGCTATCCGCCGGGAAGCGCACCACATCCCCGGCGCGCGCAATCGCCTCCAGCCGCGGGTGTCCTTCCAGGGCAAAGCGCCGACCGAGCACATCCTGCGCCAGGCCATCGATCGCCAGCGGCACAAACTGATGCGCCTCATAGCGCAGCAGCGCCGAGGCATCGCAGCCAAGAATTTGCCGCAGGGTAGTAATCAGGCGCGAAAAGCGGTCGGTGTGACCAATATCGCTTTGTAAATCTATGGCGATTCTCGCCAGCTCGTCGACGGAAAAACTCATTGCCGCTCCATTGTCATTTTGACAATACGCATTGTCATATCGACTATTTTAACCATTGTCATTTTGACAACAACCAAAATCAGAAAAAATTAAAAACAGATAATTATCAATGAATTAAAAAGTTGGCACGCAACTTGATATAAGCCAGTCAATTGAGTTTAAACACACTGTATTGATTGAGGTTGCTATGTCTATTGTGGTGAAAAATAACATTCTTTGGGTTGGCCAACGTGACTGGGAAGTGCGTGATTTCCACGGCACCGAATATAAAACGCTGCGCGGCAGCAGCTACAACAGCTATCTCATCCGCGAAGAGAAAAACGTGCTGATCGATACCGTCGATCATAAATTCAGCCGCGAGTTCGTACAGAACCTGCGCCGCGAAATCGACCTCGCCGACCTCGACTATATCGTCATTAACCACGCCGAAGAGGACCATGCCGGCGCGCTGACCGAACTGATGATGCAGATCCCGGATACGCCGATCTACTGCACTGCCAACGCCATCGACTCGATCAACGGCCACCATCATCATCCGGAGTGGAACTTCCACGTGGTGAAAACCGGCGATACTCTCGACATCGGTAACGGTAAACAGCTGATCTTCGTGGAAACGCCGATGCTGCACTGGCCGGACAGCATGATGACCTACCTGACCGGCGACGCGGTGCTGTTCAGCAACGACGCCTTCGGCCAGCACTATTGCGACGAACATCTGTTCAACGATGAAGTGGACCAGACTGAACTGTACGAACAGTGCCAGCGCTACTACGCCAACATCCTGACGCCCTTCAGCCGCCTGGTGACGCCGAAAATTACTGAAATCCTCGGTTTCAACCTGCCGGTGGAGATGATTGCCACCTCCCACGGCGTGGTCTGGCGCGATAACCCGACGCAAATCGTCGAGAAATACCTCGAGTGGGCGGCGGATTATCAGGAAGATCGCATCACCATCTTCTACGACACCATGTCCAATAATACCCGCATGATGGCGGACGCCATTGCCCAGGGGATCACCGAGGTTGACCCACGGGTAGCGGTGAAAATCTTTAACGTCGCCCGCAGCGACAAAAACGACATCCTCACCAATGTTTTCCGCTCGAAAGGCGTACTTGTCGGCACGTCCACCATGAACAACGTGATGATGCCGAAAATCGCCGGGCTGGTGGAAGAGATGACCGGGCTGCGTTTTCGCAATAAACGCGCCAGCGCCTTTGGCTCGCACGGCTGGAGCGGCGGCGCGGTAGACCGCCTGTCCACCCGCCTGCAGGATGCCGGCTTTGAGATGTCGCTGAGCCTGAAAGCCAAATGGCGCCCGGATATCGACGCGCTGGAGCTGTGCCGCCAACACGGTCGCGACATCGCTCGCCAATGGGCCCTCTCGCCGCTGCCGGTTGCTGAAGCAGCGACAACGCCGGAACCACAAGACTGCGCCTGTGCCGCCGCCGCGGCCGCCGATCTCGGTCCCATGATGCAGTGCAGCGTGTGCCAGTGGGTCTATGACCCGGCGAAAGGCGAACCTAATCAGGATGTACAGCCGGGTACGCCGTGGAGCGAAGTGCCGGACAATTTCCTCTGCCCTGAGTGTTCTCTTGGCAAAGATGTCTTTGACGTACTGGCGACGGAGGCAAAATGAGTGATGGCATCGTCATCATCGGCTCGGGCTTCGCGGCCCGCCAGCTGGTGAAAAATATTCGTAAGCAGGATGCGCAAATCCCGCTGACCCTCATCGCCGCCGATAGCATGGATGAATACAACAAACCGGACCTCAGCCATGTCATCAGCCGCGGACAGAAGGCCGACGATCTGACCCTGCAAAGTGCCGGCGAGTTCGCCGAGCAGTACACTCTGCGTCTGTTTCCCCATACCTGGGTAAGCGATATCGACGCCGAAAACCGGTTAGTGAAGAGCCACGATAACCAATGGCGCTACGACAAACTGGTGCTGGCCACCGGCGCGACGCCGTTTATCCCGTCGGTGCCGGGGCGCGAGCTGATGCTAACGCTCAATAGCCAGCGCGAATATGGCGCGGCGCAGAGCCAGCTGCACGACGCGAAGCGCGTGCTGATCGTCGGCGGCGGCCTGATTGGCTGCGAACTGGCGATGGATTTCTGCCGCGCCGGTAAAGCGGTAACGGTAGTCGATAACTCCGCCAGCGTGCTGGCGGCGCTGATGCCGCCGGAGGCCAGCAGCCGCCTGCAGCATCGGCTCACCGAGATGGGCGTACATCTGATGCTGAAAACGCAGCTGGAGGGGCTGGAGCAAACCGCCGACGGCATTCGCGTCAGTCTCGATCGCCAGCGCGCGATAACCGTCGATGCGGTGGTGGCCGCCGCCGGCCTGCACCCGGAAACGTCGCTGGCGCGCCACGCCGGACTGCAGATTAACCGCGGTATTGTGGTCAATAGCCAGCTGCAAACCAGCGACCCGGCGATTTATGCGCTCGGCGACTGTGCTGAAATCAACGGCGTGGTACTGCCGTTCCTGCAGCCGATTTTACTCAGCGCCATGTGCTTGAGTAAAAATCTGCTGGCGCAGGCGGGAGAACTCAAGCTGCCGCCAATGCTGGTGAAGGTGAAAACCCCGGATCTGCCGCTGCATCTGGCCGGCGACACCCGCCGCGACGATCTGACGTGGAACATCGTGGCCGCCAAAGAGGGGCTGGTGGCGAAAGGCGTGGATGCCGAAAACCAGCTGCGGGCCTTTGTGGTGAGTGAAGACAAAATGAAGGAAGCCTTTGCGCTGCTCAAACAACTGGTAAGTTGATGGTTTTCCCGGCTTGCGGCGTAAACGCCTTAGCCGGGCTACGGTATTGTCTTGGTAGCCCGGCTAAGCGCAGCGCAAGCCGGGAACATATCCAGCCTAGCGCGCCAGATTGTCGTAGCCGCGCCAGCGATAGTTAAGCACCGATAGCGCCCAACAGGCGACAAACAACCCGACCACCACAAATCCGGCGTCGCCGAGGTTGTCGTTTAACGCCCCTACCCAGCGCCATATTCCGCCGCTGAGCGCAAACTTATCCATCAGCAAACCCAGCGCTTCCAGGCCGCCGATAAACAGCGCCACCACCACCGAAGTGCCGGTGATGGTCATATTGTAATAGAGCTTGCGCTGCGGTTTGCTGAACGCCCAGCCGTAGGCGCCGACCATCAGCACGTTATCGAGGGTATCCACCAGCGCCATACCGCTGGCGAACAGCGCCGGAAAGACCATAATCGACCAGACGGAAATCCCGCTCGACGCACCGGCGGCGGAGATACCCAGCACGCCGATTTCGGTGGCGGTATCAAAACCGAGTCCAAACAGGAAACCGACCAGGTACATCTGCCAGCTGCGGCTTATCAGACGGAAGGTCTTGCCAAACAGCCAGCTCATCACCCCGCCGCCGCTGACGATTTCGTCGCTCACCGGCTCTCCGCGCTTCCATGCCCGAAAGCTGCGCCACACGCTGCGTAAAATCACCAGGTTGATAAAGGCCATCGCCAGTAAAAACAGGGCCGACACGGCGGTGCCGATAACGCTACCGGTATCATGCAGCCAGCTCATCTGCGTGCTGAAGGCGGTGGCGGTCGCGGCAATCGCCGCCGAGGCCAGCACCACAATCGATGAGTGGCCCAGCGAAAACCACGCCCCGACGGCGAAAGGCCGCCGCCCCTGCTGCATCATCTTGCGGGTCACGTTATCAATCGCCGCAATATGGTCGGCGTCCACCGCGTGGCGCAGGCCGTAGCCCCAGGCCAGCAGGCTGGCGGCCATCAGCGCGCCGCTGTCGCCAAAGGCCTGCAGCGCCCAGCACCAGGCCAGAAAATTCGCCGCGATCAACCCCAGCACCAGACCCGCGGCGCGCGGCTGCTGGCGTAAAACTGTCATTATCATGGTTGTATTCCTTGAGCCTGCCCGCGGGCGGCGGCGATCACCGCCTGACCATAGGCGATTGCGCCGTCGCCGGCCGGCAACTGCTGTGCAAACAGCAGAGTAAAATCCGCCAGATAAAAGGTCAATCGCGCCGCCAGCAGGCGGTTATGCAGCACCCCGCCGCTGCAGACCATCGTGTCGATGCCGCGGACGGTGGCGCAGTCGCGGGCCATCGCCGCCAGTCCACAGGCCAGGGCGTCGTGGAATGCCCAGGCTTTCTGCGCCGGAGTCGCCTGCCAGCTCAGCCATTGCCGCCAGAAGGTCGCTAAATCCAGCGCGTCGTCGCGCCACGGCAGCGTAACCGGGTGGCTGACGCCGGGGCAGCTGGCGGCCAGCGCCTCCAGCCGACAGGCCGCTTCGCCTTCATAGCTCAGACTCTCCGGCGCGCAATCCAGGGCGCAGGCAACGGCATCAAACAGCCGTCCGCAGGATGAGGCGCGCGGCGCGTTAATCCCGCGCTCGATGGCCTGTGCCAGCAGCGGCCAGTTGCGCTGGCGCAGGGTGGCGGCCTGCGGATAATCCTGCCAGTCAGGGACAAAGGCCAGACAGTGGGCCAGCAAATTTCGCCACGGCTGGCGTGCCGCCAGGTCCCCCCCTGGCAGCGCGACGGCCGGCAGCCCGCCAAGATGTTCGCATTCGCGATAGTTGACCCGCAGGCACTCCCCGCCCCACAGCGCTCCGTTCTCCCCCATACCAATACCGTCGAGTGTCAGGGCGATAACGTCCCCGCCGTCAAGCGGCCAGCGGTGCTCCGCCAGGCATGCCGCGGCGTGGGCATGGTGATGCAGCACTGTCTCCAGCGGCAGGGGCAGGGAGGCCGCCCACTGCGTTGAGCGATAGCCGGGATGGGCATCAACCACCACCCGCTGCGGCACAAACGCGTAAATGCTCTGCATCAGCTGCAGGGCGCTGCGCCACTGCTGTTCAACACCTTCCTCGCCAAGATCGCCAAAGTGCTGGCTCAGCACCGCTTCGCTGCCGCGCGCCAGGCAGAAGGTATTTTTCATATCCGCGCCGAGAGCCAGCAGCGGCGGGATGTCTCCTAGCCCCGGCGGCAGCGGCAGCGCGTCCGGGACGTAGCCCCGGGCGCGGCGCAGCATTTCACCGCTTGAGCGCACCAGTGAATCATCCATCCGCTGTACGATGTCGCGATTATGCAAGAGAAAGCCGTCGGCAATGTCGGCTAACTCATTGAGCGCCTGAGCATTACTTAACGTCGGCGGACGGCCGCTAAGGTTGCCGGAGGTCATTACGATGGGGCGCGCCAGGCCCTGCAGAAGCAAATGCTGCAGCGGATTAGACGGCAGCATCACCCCAACTTCCGCAAGCCCTGGCGCAATCTCGTCGCACAGGCCGGAGACCTGCGCTTTAGCAATCAGCACGATGGGGGCCGCAGAGGAGCCCATCAGCGCCGCGGCGTCGGCGGGTAAGCCCGCCGCTGACGGCAACATCACCGCCAGCGGTTTCGCCGGACGGTGTTTTCGCGCCCGCAGCGTGGCAACGGCTGCGGAATTACCGGCGTCGCAGGCCAGATGAAAGCCGCCGATGCCTTTTATCGCCACAATGTCGCCCGCCGCCAGCCGGGCGATAGCCGCCTGCAGCGCCGCCTCGCCGTCCAGCGTTTCCCCCTCTGCCCGCCATTCCAGTCGCGGCCCGCAGTCGGGACAGGCCACCGGCTGGGCGTGAAAACGGCGATCGGCAGGATCGCGGAATTCCGCCTCACAAGGGGAACAGAGCGGGAACGGCGCCATTGCGGTGAAGGGCCGGTCGTAGGGCATGGCGCGAATAATGGTTAACCGCGGGCCGCAGTGGGTGCAGTTGATAAAGGGGTAGCGGTAGCGGCGTGCCCGGGGATCGTTCATCTCCGCGAGGCACGCCGGGCAGGTCGCGGCATCGGGCACAATCTGAGTCCGCATCCGTCCCGCCCCACTCTCGCGGATGGTGAAATCCTGCGGCGTGGCCGCCCAGCGATAGGGAATGCAGGCGGTATTGTCGATCCGCGCCAGCGGCGGGCAGTGGTCAGCCAGAGCGGCAGTAAAACCGTCGTCGCCCCCGACCAGCCGCACCAGTACGCCGTCGCCGTCGTTACAGACATCGCCGCAGCGGGCCTGCGCCCGGGCCAGCTGCCAGACAAAGGGGCGGAAACCGACCCCCTGCACTTTACCGCGAATGCGGATTTGCACCCCGTTCATGCCTTGACTTACCAGGCCAGCGCCGTACGGCGACGTTTCTCGATATTCATCTGCTCAAGTTTGTTGCGGTCAACGCACACGAGGGCGTGCGTCGGGCACACTTCCATGCAGGCCGGGCCGCTCTCGCGGTGGAAGCAGAGATCGCACTTGTTGGCTTCGGCTTTTTCCGCCACGACGTTCAATCCGGCGCCGCTATGGCGGATCACCGGGCGCACCACCACCTCCATCGCCCCGTACGGGCAGGCGACGACGCAGGTTTTGCAGCCGATGCAACGCTCCTGCATCACATGGACAAAGCCTTTATCGCGGCTGATGGCGCCGTTCGGGCAGACATTGGCGCAGGGGGCGTCTTCACACTGACGGCAGGCGGTCGCCGTGGAAACATTGACCCCTTTGATCACGTGAATACGCGGCTGAAAGGTGTGAGGCGTCAGGGAGGCGCAGTCCTGATGTTCCTGATGGGATACCACGCAGGCCACTTCGCAAGTGCGACAGCCGATACATTTGCTCGCATCGGCGATAATGAAACGGTTCATCCATTTCTCCAGCAGTAAGAAGGTTACGCGCCGGAGTATGCATAATACGTTCCAATTTTTTAATGTATTGATTATAAAGACTATTATAGCTGCGGTTTGCTGTCATCGTCAGTAGTGACGATGACAGCTGACGACGTCAGGCACAGGGGCCCGCCACCAGCGACTCGCGTTCAATCAGCGCTCCGGGAAAGCTTTGCTGAAAGTTGAATTCCCCGCCATCCAGCATAAAGATCAGCCGATTGATGCTCTCTTTAATCATCTCCGTCACCGGCACCCGGACGCTGGCGAGCGACGGCACCATATACGGCGCAAGAGCAATATCGTCAAACCCCACCACCGAGACCTGTTCCGGCACCTTAACGCCCAGCTGGTGAAGCTGCTTCATCGCCCCGATGGCCATATCGTCATTGCTCGCCACCAGCGCGCTGTAGGTAACCCCGCGCTGACGCAGGCTCTCCACCCCCGCCGCCCCGGTTTCCGGCGTCCAGCGCCCTTCGGCGATAAGCGCCTCGTTCAGGGCGATGCCGTGGCCAGCCAGCGCGTCTTTGTAGCCGGCGAGGCGTTCGACGCCGGTGGGCGAGTCAAGGGAGCCGGTAATAAAGGCGATATCGCGATGGCCAAGCGCAATCAGCCGCTCCACTACCCGCATCGCCGAGGCTTTTTGATCGGACCAGACGCAGTGGCTGGCGTGGCGGCGCAGGCGGCGATTAAGCACCATGATCGGCTGCGAGTGGTTCTCAACGATCTCGTCCATCTCATCGACGGTGAGAAAGCGCGGGTAGATGATGATCGCATCGCAGCGCAGATCCAGCAGGTACTGGATCGCCTCCCGCTCCTCTTGCGCGCTGTGCTTGCCGTCGGCCAGGATCAGCTGCCGCCCTTTATCCTCCGTCATCCGCGCCACGTGATACAGCAGTTCGCTAAAATAGACGCCGTGGTACAGGGTATTGGTCACCACCAGGCCGAGGGTTTGCGTGGTTTTGGTCGCCAGGTTGCGCGCCAGCAGATTTGGCCGGTAGCCGCTCTCCGCCACCGCCTTAAACACCCGGTCTTTGGTCTCCTGGCTGACATAGCCGTTGCCCGACAGCACCCGCGAAACGGTCGCCTTCGATACCCCCGCGCGCTTTGCGACCTCCAGCATCGTTGCCATGTGATTCTTCCTGTTGCAAAAGTTGCAGGCAGTGTACTGCACGTTTCCCGCTTTTACAGCACCCCCCTGTTCATCACCGCGATCCTGCTCACGGCGACGCTTAGCGATCAAAATCACAAAATTGAGATCATATTTTTTTATTTCTTGTGCAATTAAATAAAACTCACCATGATTTTGTGGAACCGGTTTCCTATAAAAACATGGTATCGCCCAGCGATGCGGGGCGGTGGCAGATCAGTACCCTATTGATAAACAGGATAAAATCCGATGTCGAAAAATTATGCAGCCCTGGCGCAACAGATAGTCGCGGCAATCGGCGGGGTCGACAACGTCGCCGCCGTTACCCACTGCATGACCCGTCTGCGCTTCGTGGTTAAAGACGACGAACAGGTCGATAGCTCTACCCTGAAAGGCCTGGCCGGGGTGCTCGGCGTCGTGCGCAGCGATAACCAGTGCCAGGTGATCATCGGCAACACTGTCTCCCAGGCCTACCGCGAGGTGGTGAATCTGCTGCCTGGCGACCTGCGCCCGGCTGAGCCGCAGGGCAAAGCGCCGCTGACCCTGAAACGCATCGGCGCCGGGATCCTCGACGCGCTGATCGGCACCATGTCACCGCTGATCCCGGCGATTATCGGCGGATCGATGGTCAAGCTGCTGGCGATGATCCTCGAGATGAGCGGCGCGTTGCCGAAAGGCTCGCCGACGCTGACCCTGCTGGCGCTTATCGGCGACGGCGCATTTTTCTTCCTGCCGCTGATGGTGGCCGCCTCCGCGGCGGTGAAATTCAAAACTAATATGTCGCTGGCTATCGCCATCGCCGGGGTGCTGGTGCATCCTGGGTTTATCGAATTGATGGCCAAAGCCGCCCAAGGAGAACACGTTGAATTCGCCTTTATTCCGGTTACCGCGGTGAAATACACCTATACGGTGATCCCGGCGCTGGTGATGACCTGGTGCCTGTCGTATATCGAGCGCTGGGTGGATCGCATTACCCCGGCGGTGACGAAAAACTTTCTGAAGCCGATGCTGATCGTGCTGATCGCCGCCCCGCTGGCGATCCTGCTGATTGGCCCGCTGGGCATCTGGATCGGCAGCGCCATTTCCGCGCTGGTGTATACGATCCACAGCTATCTCGGCTGGCTGTCGGTGGCGATCATGGGCGGGCTGTGGCCGCTGTTGGTGATGACCGGTATGCACCGCGTCTTTACGCCGACCATCATTCAGACCATCGCCGAAACCGGCAAAGAGGGTATGGTGATGCCATCGGAGATCGGCGCCAACCTGTCGCTCGGCGGCTCTTCGCTGGCGGTAGCGTGGAAAACCAAAAACCCGGAGCTGCGCCAGACGGCGCTGGCCGCCGCGGCATCGGCGATTCTGGCCGGGATTTCCGAACCGGCGCTGTATGGCGTGGCGGTGCGCCTGAAGCGCCCGCTGATCGCCAGCTTAATCAGCGGCTTTATCTGCGGCGCGGTGGCAGGTATTGCCGGACTGGCCAGCCATTCGATGGCGGCGCCGGGGCTGTTTACCAGCGTGCAGTTTTTCGATCCGGCCAATCCAATGACCATCGTCTGGGTGTTTGGCGTGATGGCGCTGTCGGTGGTGCTGTCGTTTGCCCTGACGCTGATCCTTGGCTTTGAGGACATTCCCGTTGAGCAGGCCGCTGCCGACGCCAGAGCGCGCCAGGCCCGGGCCCAGGCATCCCACGCCTGAATACACTATTGATAATGAGGTAATGCATGGCGAGTTTCCCACAGGGATTTTTATGGGGCGGCGCACTGGCCGCCAACCAGTCTGAAGGCGCTTATCTTGAAGGCGGTAAGGGGCTGACCACCGTGGATACCCTTCCCCACGGCGCCCATCGCCTGCCGGTAAAATTAGGCCTGGAGAAGCGCTTTACGCTGCGTGAAGACGAATTTTACCCCAGCCACCAGGCGATCGATTTTTACCATCGCTATAAAGAAGATATCGCCCTGATGGCCGAGATGGGGTTCAGCGTCTTTCGCACCTCCATCGCCTGGAGCCGCCTGTTCCCACGCGGCGACGAACAGCAGCCGAATCCGCAGGGCATCGCCTTCTATCGCTCACTGTTCGAGGAGTGCAAAAAGCACGGTATCGAGCCGCTGGTCACCCTGTGCCATTTTGACGTGCCGATGCATCTGGTGATGGAGTACGGCTCCTGGCGCAACCGCAAAATGGTGGATTTTTTCAGCCACTACGCCCGCACCTGCTTTGAAGCTTTTGACGGCCTGGTGAAATACTGGCTCACCTTCAATGAAATCAACATCATGCTGCACAGCCCCTACTCCGGCGCCGGTCTGGTGTTTGAGGAGGGAGAAAATCAGGAGCAGGTGAAGTATCAGGCCGCGCATCACGAGCTGGTGGCCAGCGCGCTGGCGACGAAAATCGCCCATGAGATTAACCCGCAAAATCAGGTCGGCTGTATGCTGGCCGGCGGTAATTTCTACCCTTACTCCTGCAAGCCGGAAGATGTATGGATGGCGCTGGAGAAGGACCGCGAAAACCTGTTCTTTATCGATGTCCAGGCCCGCGGCGCCTATCCGGTGTGGGCCGCGCGGGTGTTCCGGGAAAAAGGGGTCACGATTGCGAAACAGCCGGGCGATGACGAGATCCTAAAAAACACCGTCGATTTCGTCTCCTTTAGCTACTACGCGTCGCGCTGCGCCTCGGCGGAGATGAACGCCAGCAACACCAATGCCGCCAACATCGTCAAGTCGCTGAAGAACCCGCACATCCCGGCCAGCGAATGGGGCTGGGGCATCGACCCGCTGGGCCTGCGCATCACCATGAACATGATGTACGACCGCTATCAGAAACCGCTGTTCCTGGTGGAAAACGGGCTTGGCGCCCGCGATGAGATCGATGCCAATGGGGACATCAATGACGACTATCGCATCAGCTACCTGCGCGAGCACATCAGGGCGATGCGTGACGCTATCGGCGACGGCATTCCGGTGATGGGCTACACCAGCTGGGGCTGCATCGATCTGGTCTCGGCGTCCACCGGCGAGATGAGCAAGCGCTACGGCTTTGTCTATGTCGATCGCGACGATGCCGGCAACGGCACCCTGGCGCGTAAGCGTAAAAAGTCATTCTTCTGGTACCAGAAGGTGATAGCCAGTAACGGCGCCGATCTCGACTAAGCACCCTCGCCCACGCGCGCCCGTTCCCCGCGATAACCGGGGGACGGGCGTCGGCTATCTGTTGCATCCATTACATGCTTTTTTCTCGAGCCTGATTCCAGTTTCTGGTTTGCCACCTGTTTACAATAACTGGTATTTTATCCAGTACTTTTACAGGGGTATCTTCAGCAAGGAGCACATCATGAGCGCACAGCACCCTACCGCAGCCAGAGGGATAGCCAGGGCCATTCGCCAGTTAACCGTGGGATATGTCAGAAAACGCCATGAGGACCGCAAAACGCGGGAGACGCGGCGCTACACCCGCCACGCGGCATTAAGCTTAAACGGCGACTGGCTGGAGCAGGCGGGGTTTCCGGTCGGCACGCAGGTCAGAGTCTCGGTGTCGCCCGGTAAATTAGTGATAGAGAATCTTGAGCTGGCAGCGCCGGGAACGGGGCTCCCTTCCGGCCAGTCGTGCGCCGGCGGAGAGCCCGGTTCGCCGCAGGGCTAGTCGTCCGCGGCCTCCAGCTGAGTAAAGCCGCCCTTGCCCTGCCAGCCTGCCAGCTGCTGATACACCCGGGCAACGGCCTCTTTCACCGGCTGGGTCATCGGATAATAAAAACCGACGATATCCGGCTGAATGCCGAGGAAAATCACCTCGCCGACGTCTTCTTTCAGCTGATCGACCAGATAGTTGAGCGGCATGTTATGGGTGGTCATCATAAACATCTCGGCGATGTCGTCGGGATCGATGATGCGAATGTCGCCGGGGTTTAGGCCCATATCGGTGGCATCGACAATCAGCAGGCGTTCGGGGCGTAATTCGCGGATCGCCACGATGTCGTTTTCCGGCGCGCTGCCGCCGTCGATGACCACCCACTGGCCGGCCGGGTTAGCCGCGCACATCTCCGCCAGCAGCGGGCCGGCGCCGTCGTCGCCCATCATGCTGTTGCCGACACAGAGTAAAACGTCAGTCACGTAATCTCCTCACCATCAGGTAGATGGCGCTCTCCTGGTGAATATCATGCAGCATGCTGAGCAGGGTTTTGCTCCACGCCTGCTGCTGCGGGGTCTGCGCGGACTGCGCTTTATCAAAGGCGTTGGCCAGCATCGCCACATGACTGCTGTCGATGACGATTTCGCCATACTTCGGCACGCCCTCCATTTTGCGCCGCGCGGCGCTTCCGGCCTCAAGGGTGGCGATCCATGCCAGATACGCGTCCCACGGGAAGCTCAGCGCCGCCTCCAGACAGTCGATGACGCCGAGGTGGTGGCCAATCGCCAGGCTGTAATAGACCACCTGCTGCGCCTGATCCGGCGTGGCGTCGTTCTCATCAATAAATTTACGGCTCAGCTGACTGAACACCACCGTCTCGCTCATCGGATACGCGCCCCCTCGACCACCTGGTTGAGATGGGTGACGATCTCGGTCAGACGCGGATCTTTCTCCGCCTCCAGCCAGCGCAGCACCTGACTGTCGCCCTGGCCAAGCAGACGCATATAGTCATCGGCAATCTGCCGTCCATAGCGATAGCCCGCCAGACGCCGCGCTTCGCGATCGATGCGCACCCGCAGAGGCTGCACCATATCGGCATGCAGCAGCTCGGTCGGCTGTTCGTCGAGCTCACCCGGCAGACGGGCATGAATTTTCTGCTCCAGCAGGCCAAGCGCCATGGCGAAGCCGTACAGCGTGGCGGCTGGCGTCGGCGGGCAGCCCGGAATATAGACGTCGACCGGTACGATTTTATCGGTACCGCCCCAGACGCAGTACAGGTCGTGGAAGATGCCGCCGCTGTTGCCGCAGGCGCCGTAGGAGATACAGATCTTCGGATCCGGCGCCGACTGCCAGGCGCGCAGCGCCGGGGAGCGCATCGCGCGAGTCACTGCCCCGGTAAACAACAGAATATCGGCATGGCGCGGCGAAGGCACCACCTTAATCCCGAAGCGTTCAGCGTCGAACAGCGGCGAAAGGGTGGCGAAAATTTCGATTTCGCAGCCGTTGCAGCCGCCACAGTCGACGCGGTAGACGTAGGCCGAACGTTTAATCTTCTTCAGTAGCGAGGCCTTCATGCTGGCGATGGATTCATCCACCGTCATCGGCACGGGAATGCCGTTTTCATCGCGCGGGCCAAGTAAAGTACTCATCAGCTGGCCTCCCTCATATGGCGGGTCAGTTCAATACGATCGGACGGCACCAGGCATTTCTGGCGCTTGCATTCCGGGCAGGTTTCGAAGCTTTCGCGGTGCAGCTCGGCGCGGGTATCGCCGTTATGCTTGAGCAGCGCGATGGCGTAGTCGATCTCCTTCTGCACCGCGAACGGACGCTGGCACTCCCGGCAGTGGCAGATAGCGAAGCGCGACTGCTGGAGGAAATCCTCTTTCTTCCACACCGCCAGCTCATACTCCGGCGACAGCTTAATCGCCGCCGTCGGGCACACCTCTTCACAGCGACCGCAGAAGATGCAGCGCCCGAGGTTAAACTGCCACGCCAGCTGGTTAGTGGCCAGATCGATCTCGACCGTCAGGGCGTTCGACGGGCAGGCGTTCACGCAGGCCGCGCAGCCGATACACTGCTGTGGCGTATGCTCCGGCTTGCCGCGAAAGTTTTTGTCCACCGGCATCGGCTCCAGCGGGTAGGCGTGCGTCGCGGTGCCGGTCTTAATAACTTTTTTAATAAAGGTAAACATGGCGATTCCTTATTTCAGCGGCGAGTTTTTACGCTCGATGCTGTAGCGCTCCAGCTCTTTGTATGGCACCACTTTGCTCTTCTTCTTGCGTACATCGACCACGGTCATGCGGTCAGTACAGGAGTAGCACGGGTCGAGGCTGCCGATGATCAGCGGCGCATCGGAAACGGTGTTGCCGCGCAGCATATAGCGCAGGGTCGGCCAGTTGGCGTAAGTCGCCGCCCGGCAGCGCCAGCGGTACAGTTTCTGGTTGTCGCCGGTCATGCTCCAGTGGATATCGTCGCCGCGCGGCGCCTCGGAGAAGCCCAGCGCGAAGCGGTGCGGAATATAGGTGAATCCCTCCACCATCAGCGGGCCGCCCGGCAGGTTATCGAGACCGAAATCAATCATATTCAGCGCGGTGTAAACCTCGTTGATCCGCACCTTGAGGCGAGATATCACGTCGCAGCCCTGCTCGCTGTGGACTTCCATCGGCAGCAGGCCGTAACCGACAAACGGGTGGTCGGCGCGGGTGTCGCGGGCGTGGCCGCTGGCGCGCACCATCGGGCCGACGTTGCTGAAGTCGCGGGCGATTTCCGGGTCCAGACGGCCAATACCGACGGTACGCTGTTCCATATTCGGCGTGCTGAGCAGCATATCCACCAGCTCCTGCACGTCGCGACGCATCTGCTGCGCCAGCTGACGGGTCTGGATCATGTCCTCTTTCAGCAGGTCGCGGCGGATCCCGCCGATCAGGTTCAGGCCGTAGGTTTTACGCGCGCCGGTAAGGATCTCTGCCATCTTCATCGAGGTTTCGCGCACGCGGAAGAACTGCATAAAGCCGGAGTCAAAGCCGGTAAAGTGGCAGGCCAGACCGAGGTTCAGCAGGTGCGAGTGCAGGCGTTCCACCTCCAGCAGAATGGCGCGGATCATCTGCGCCCGCTCCGGCACCACGATGCCCATCGCGTTCTCCACCGAGGTGGTGTAAGCGGTGCTGTGGGCGAAGCCGCAGATGCCGCACACCCGGTCCGACAGGAAGGTCACTTCGTTATAACCCATGCGGGTTTCCGCCAGCTTTTCCATCCCGCGATGGACGTAGAACAGGCGGTAGTCGGCGTCGATAATGTTCTCGCCGTCAACGAACAGGCGGAAGTGGCCAGGTTCATCAGAGGTGACGTGCAGCGGGCCAATCGGCACCACGTTGTTTTTCTTGCTGCCGAGCTCGTTAATAAACTCGTAGGTTTCGGCGTCGGTGGTCGGCGCCGGACGCTGGCGATAATCCATGCTGTCTTTGCGCAGCGGATAGAGTTCGTCCGGCCAGTCGTCCGGCAGCACCAGCCGGCGTTCGTCCGGCAGGCCGACCGGCACCAGGCCGTACATATCACGCACTTCGCGCTCGCCCCATACCGCCGCCGGGACGCGCGGCGTCACCGACGGGTATTCCGGTTTGTTGGCGTCCACTTCCACGCGCACGGTGATCCAGCATTTGGTGCCCTGCTCCATCGACAGCACGTAATAGACCGCGTAGTGGCCGTTGAGCTTACGTTCATCGTTGCCGAACAGCACCGACAGCCAGCCGCCCTGCTGGTAGTAGAGAAACTCCACCACTTCCGGCAGGTAGTTGACCTTCACGGTGATGGTTAACTGGTCTTTTGTCTGCCAGGCTTCGTCCAGCACCACGCCGGGAAAGGCCTGGTGCAGCGCCGCAAGGTAGTGTTGACCGATTTTTTCTTCAGACATGCTCAAACTCTCTTAATCACGCCACCAGCAAGGAGACGAAAGCTAAAAAGGCGAAACCAAACCCGGCCCAGGTGACGCGGGAGGTGGCACAAAAACGCAGACGCGCCATGCTGTTTTCAAACAGCGCGATAATTAGCACCCCAACCACCAGCTTAACGATGGCGACCACCAGCGCCAGCAGCAGGCCGCCGACGCTGAAACTGGTCATCTGGCCCCACGGAAAGAAGACCCCGACAAACATCTGCAGCACCACCAGCTGTTTGAGGCTGATGCCCCACTTCAGGATGCCAAAGCCGCTGCCGCTGTATTCCGACAGCGGCCCTTCCTGCAGCTCCTGCTCCGCTTCCGCCAGATCGAACGGCAGTTTGCCCATCTCGATAAAGGTGGCGAAGGCGCAGGCGCATAACGCCAGAATCAGTGGAATGCTGCGCGCCGCCGGCCAGTGGTAAAGGGTATCGGTGATGGCGCTGATATGGGTCGAGCCGGCGACCTGCGCCGCCACCCACAGGCCCAACAGCAGGATCGGCTCCACCAGCACGCCGAGCATCGCTTCGCGACTGCTGCCCAGCGCGGTAAACGGGCTGCCGGTGTCCAGACCGGAAATGGCAAAGAAGAAACGGGCGATGGCGAACAGGTAGATCAGGGTGATGAGATCCCCCAGCACCGGCAGCGGGGAGTCTACCGTCACCACCGGCAGCGCGGTGGCGATGGTCAGCATCACGCCCACCATGACGTACGGCGTCAGGCGAAACACCCAGCCCGAGGCGTCAGGACCGACGCTCTGGCGGCCCAGCAGTTTCAGGATATCGCGATACTCCTGCAGTACCCCCGGTCCACGGCGGTTATGCAGCCGCGCGCGGGCGACGCGAACGATCCCGGACAACAGCGGCGCGACGGCAAACAGCACCAGCGCCTGTAGCAATGCAATTAACAGACTCATTCTCAGGCTCCTCGCGAAATGACAATCACCACCAGCACCGCCAGCTCAACCAGCGCGATCCCGCGTAGCAGCGCCGGCGCCGAGGCCGATTGCCAGCCCGGCACCAGACGCACCGGGTTCAGCCAGTGACGCAGCTTCAGCAGCGGCGCAAAGGCCTCTTTCACCGGCATGGCAAAGCCGTGGGCCGTTACCACCATCGACTGCTCGTGGTCGTAACCGCAGACCCACGCCGCGCCGCGCGAGCGTGCCGCCAGGCGATCGCCTTTAAAGAAGATCATCAGCAGGAACGGCAGCAGCGGGCAGGCGATAAGCAGCAGCGCGATCATCGGCTGCGACACCACGCTCGATACCTGAGCCTGCACCGGGAAGGCGCCGCTCACCAGCGGCAGCAGCCACGGCGCGGCGATGCCGCCAACGAGGCAGAAAACCGCCGCCAGCACCACGCTCAGGGTCATCAGCCAGGGGGCGCAGGTAGCGTTTTCCGCCTCTTTCGTCCGCGGCGCGCCGAGGAAGGTCACGCCATAGACTTTCGCCATACACATCACCGCCAGTGCGCCAGTGATCGCCAGGCCAACGGCCAGTAGCGGCCCCAGCAGACGGCCAATAAACAGGTCGCCAGTGCTCATTTTGAAGAAGGATTGATAGATAACCCACTCGCCGGCGAAGCCGTTCAGCGGCGGCAGGGCCGCCATTGCCATCAGCCCCACCAGCATGGCGAGGGAGATCAGCGGCATTTTTTTACCGATGCCGCCCAGCTTCTCGATATCGCGATGACCGGTGCGGAACCACACCGCTCCGGCACCGAGGAACAGCGTGGTTTTGAACAGGCTGTGGTTAATCAGGTGATACATGCCGCCGATAAAGCCCAGCACCATCAGCGTGCTGTTGCGGGTCGCCACGCCGGTGACGAAGGCGCCCAGCCCCAGCAGGATAATGCCGATATTCTCCAGGGTGTGATAGGCCAGCAGGCGCTGAATGTTATGCTCCATCAGCGCATACAGTCCGCCGATAAAGGCGGTGATCATCCCCAGCGCCAGCAGCATCACGCCCCACCACAGCGGCGGCACGCCGCCGGCCAGCGAAACGGTCAGCATGCCGTACAGACCAACCTTCATTACCACCGTGGAAAACAGCGCGGCGGCCGGCGCGCTGGCCCCGGCGTGAGCCTGCGGCGCCCAGCCGTGCAGCGGGATCGCCCCGGCCAGCAGGGCGAACCCCACCAGACCCGGCAGCCAGAGCAGCGGGTTCTGCATCATATCCACCGCCTGAAGGTTGATCTGCGCCAGCTCGAGGGTGCCGTAGGTTGACCACACCAGCCAGCAGGTCCAGGCCATCAGTAGAGTACCGAGACGCCCCAGGGCAAACCACAGCTTACCGGAGGCGGCGCAGCCGGTGAGAAACGCCGCGCAGAGCGCCATGATCTCCGCCATCACCACCAGTGAACCGATATTGGTCACCACCACCGCGCAGGTCGCGGCGGCCAGCAGCAGGTTGACCAGCGGGCCGTTGGCCTTCACCTGCGGGTGGCGATGCCAGCTAATATTAAACAGCGACACCGGCAGCGCCGACAGGCCGATGGCCAGCAGCCACAGCGCGTTGACGCCCCCCACCCGTATCGTCAGGTGGAGAAACTGCAGCATGCCGCCGTGGATCCGCTCCGGCATCAGCAGCGCGGCGCCGCCGGCGACCACCAGCATGGCGCTGGCCACCGCGCCGCCGATCCCGGCAATGGCGCCGCTGAGCGGTTTGCGCATGGCAAACAGAAAGGCCAGTACGGCGCTGGCGGCATACCACGCCACCGCCTGATTCACTAATCCAATTACACTCATTCCCTCTCCCCCTGTTGCGCCTGGAACAGCGACAAGTCGCCAAGGTCGGTATTAAAGGTCAGCTGGCGTTTACGCTTGCTGGCCTGGGCGATATCACGGCTATCCACCAGCATCAGCGCGTTGGTCGGACAGGTCCGCACGCAGGCCGGGCCCTGGTCATCGAAGTGGCAGAGGTCGCATTTCACGGCAATAGCGCGCACGCCCGGCACCCAGTCGAGCAGCGAGCTGACGCGCGCCGGCGCCGGCGGCGCGGGGGGGCGCCAGCCGGGTATTGGCATTCGCCGGGATATCCAGCGGGCGGCTGCCGGAAAATTCAATGGCGCCGAACGGGCAGGCAATGCCGCACAGTTTGCAGCTTACGCACAGGCTCTCGTTGAGCTGGACCGCGCCATCGACGCGCTGGATGGCGTTAACCGGGCAGACGGTGGCGCAGGGAGCATCTTCACAGTGGTGGCACATCTGCGGTGCCGATTCTTTTTCATTACGCATCACCTGCAGCCGCGGCATAGCCTGCAGGCCGTGCTGGCGATGCGTCTCAGAGCAGGCGGCTTCGCAGGTGCGGCAGCCGATACAGACAGTGGAGTCAGCAATTACAAAACGGTTCACCGGGTCATCCTCGGGTGAAAGTCATTTTTGACGAAATCAGGTTGCGCAGGTGTCATTTTCGACACGTGTCGACACCTTACGATCAGTGGGTCAGCGCCAGATGGCTTAAATCCACCGGTTGGTCTTGTTCCATGGCGTCATACAGACGGTCATAGACGGTGGCGATAATCGCCAGATAGTGCTCCAGCACCTGGTCGCGGGAGCGGTTGCTGATGCGGCCGTCCACCGTGCCATCCATTGCGAGGGTGGCCTGAGCAATCAGATACTTATCACCGCCGTTTTTGTTTTCGACGTAGTACTCGATGGTGTGGCTGTTGAAGCCTTCCGCGAGGGCGACGAACACCTGAAAATGGCCGAACAGCACGAAGCACAGCTCTTTGTCCGGCGCGCAGCTCATCGCGTGATGCAGGCGGGCCTTCGACAAGGTGATCCCCTGAACCAGCGAGTTACAGTAGATGTGCCACTGCTCCTGCTGCTGCCGGTGACGGTCGGCGATGTAATCCGCCTTTTCACTTATTTCCCAAATAGTCATATCGGTTTCTCCGTAGCATGAGATGCACCCTCTAAGCATTTTTCATGCCAGATTTTATTTAATTGATTTAACTATGTTTTTATATCGACCTCTGCCGATACGACATGTCGATGACAGCCCCGGGGCGTCGACATCGACATTGACTGCCACGACGATTTCATTCTGGCATCGTTATTGCATAGAAGGCGCATCGCGATACGGAGGCGACTATGCACGAAATCACCCTCAGCCAGCGGGCGCTGGAAATTATTGAACAACAGGCGCAGCAGGCCGGCGCGCGGCGGGTTACCGGCGTGTGGCTTAAGGTCGGCGCATTTTCCTGCGTGGAAGCCAGCGCCCTGACCTTCTGCTTTGAGCTGGTCTGCCGCGGCACGCTGGCGGAGGGGTGCGAACTGCATATCGCCGAACAACAGGCTGAATGCTGGTGCGATCGCTGTCAGCAGTACGTCCATCTTGTCTCGCAGCACGTTCGCCGCTGCCCGCACTGCAATAACGACCAGCTGCAGATCGTGGCGGATGACGGCTTACAGATTCAGCGTTTAGAATTGGAGTAAATTATGTGTACAACATGCGGCTGTGGCGAAGGCAACCTCTATATTGAAGGAGACGAACGAAACCCGCATTCCGCGTTCCGCAGCGCCCCCTTCGCGCCCGCCCCACGCCAGACGATGACCATCACCGGTGTCAAAATCGACCACTTCGCCCCCACCCGCACGCCAGAGGGCGACCTGCATTACGGCCACGGCGAAGCGGGTACCCACGCCCCGGGGCAGAGCCAACGGCGGATGCTGGAAGTGGAGATCGACGTGCTGGATAAAAACAACCGCCTGGCGGCACGCAACCGCGCACGCTTCGCAGCAAAACAGCAGCTGGTGCTGAATCTGGTTTCCAGCCCCGGCTCCGGCAAAACCACCCTGCTCACCGAAACTCTCACCCGGCTGAAAGGACGCGCCGACTGCGCGGTGATTGAAGGCGATCAGCAAACGGTCAATGATGCCGCCCGCATTCGCGCCACCGGCACTCCGGCGATTCAGGTCAATACCGGGAAAGGCTGCCATCTCGACGCCCAGATGATCGCCGACGCCGCCCCGCGCCTGCCGCTGGCTGACCGCGGCATTCTGTTTATCGAAAACGTCGGCAACCTGGTCTGCCCGGCCAGCTTTGATCTCGGCGAGCGCCATAAGGTGGCGGTGCTGTCGGTCACCGAAGGCGAAGACAAACCGCTGAAGTATCCGCATATGTTCGCCGCCGCCAGCCTGATGCTGCTCAACAAAGTCGACCTGCTGCCGTATCTCAATTTCGACGTTGAGCGGTGCCTGGCCTGCGCCCGCGAGGTCAATCCGCATATTGAAATTATTCTTGTCTCCGCCACCAGCGGCGAAGGCATGGAGCAATGGCTCACCTGGCTGGAGACGCAGCGATGTGCATAGGCATTCCGGGACAAATTTGCGCCATCGACGGCGTGCTGGCGAAGGTGGAAGTTTGCGGTATTCAGCGCGACGTCGACCTGACGCTGGTCGGCGCCGTTGATGAGCAGGGCCAGCCGCGGCTCGGCCAGTGGGTGCTGGTGCACGTCGGCTTCGCCATGAGCGTCATTAATGAAGCCGAAGCCCGCGACACCCTCGAGGCGCTGCAAAATATGTTTGACGTGGAGCCGGACGTCGGCGCGCTGCTGTACGGCGAGGAGCGATAATGCGTTACGTAGATGAATACCGCGCCCCCGAACAGGTGATGCAGCTGGTGGCCCATCTTCAGCAGCGTGCTCGTCTGCTGCCGCACACCGCCGCGCGACCGCTGCGCATCATGGAGGTCTGCGGCGGCCATACCCATGCCATTTTTAAATTCGGGCTCGACCAACTGTTGCCGGAGAACATCGAATTTATTCATGGTCCCGGCTGCCCGGTGTGCGTCCTGCCGATGGGGCGCATCGACGCCTGCATTGAGATTGCCAGCCGCCCGGGAGTGATCTTCTGCACCTTCGGCGACGCCATGCGCGTGCCAGGTAAAAACGGCTCGCTTCTGCAGGCGAAAGCCCGCGGCGCCGATGTCCGCATCGTTTACTCGCCGATGGACGCTCTGCGGCTGGCGCAGCAAAATCCGCAGCGCGAGGTGGTCTTTTTTGGTCTTGGTTTCGAAACCACCATGCCCGCTACCGCCCTGACCCTGCGTCAGGCGCGAGAGCGCAACGTCGATAACTTCTACTTTTTCTGCCAGCACATCACCCTGCTGCCGACCCTGCGCAGCCTGCTGGACCAGCCGGAGAACGGAATCGACGCCTTTCTCGCCCCGGGCCACGTCAGTATGGTGATCGGCACCGAGGCCTACGGCTTTATCGCCAGCGACTATCACCGTCCTTTAGTGGTCGCCGGTTTCGAACCGCTTGATCTACTGCAAGGCGCGGTGATGCTGGTTGAGCAGACAATAGCGCAGCGCAGCGATGTGGAAAATCAGTACCGTCGCGTGGTGCCGGATGAGGGCAACCCGCTGGCGCAGGCGGCGATGGCCGACGTCTTCCGCCTGGATGGCGACAGCGAATGGCGCGGCCTGGGGGTCATCAGCGACTCCGGCGTGCAGCTTACGCCAGCCTATCAGCGCTTCGATGCCGAGGCGCATTTTCGCCCGGCGCCGCAGCGAGTGTGCGACGACCCGCGCGCCCGCTGCGGCGAGGTGCTGACCGGCCGCTGTAAACCGCACCAGTGCCCGCTCTTCGCCAGCACCTGCAATCCGCAAAGCGCCTTTGGCGCGCTAATGGTCTCCTCTGAAGGGGCCTGCGCCGCCTGGTATCAATATCGCAGTCAGGAAAATGAAGTATGAAAAGCGTCCAGTTAGCCCACGGTAGCGGGGGACAGGCAATGCAGCAGCTGATCGGCGACCTGTTTATGCAGGCCTTCGCCAACCCCTGGCTGGCGGAGCAGGAGGACCAGGCGCGCCTCGATCTGGCGGCGCTCGCCGCCCAGGGGGACCGCCTCGCCTTCTCCACCGACAGCTACGTGATTGACCCGCTGTTCTTTCCCGGCGGCAATATCGGCAAGCTGGCCGTCTGCGGTACCGCCAACGATGTGGCGGTCAGCGGCGCCATCCCGCGCTATCTTTCCTGCGGCTTTATTCTCGAAGAGGGGCTGGAGATGGCCACCCTGGAAGCGGTGGTCGCCAGCATGGCCGACACCGCCCGGGCGGCAGGGATCGCCATCGTCACCGGCGACACTAAAGTGGTGCCGCGCGGCGCGGCGGATAAGCTGTTTATTAACACCGCCGGCATCGGCGCCATCCCGGCGGACGTTCGCTGGGGGACGCAGCAGATTAGCGCCGGTGATGTGCTGCTGGTCAGCGGCACGCTGGGGGATCATGGCGCCACCATCCTTAACCTGCGCGAGCAGATGGGGCTGGACGGCGCGCTATCCAGCGACTGCGCGGTGCTGACGCCGCTTATCCAGACCCTGCGCCCGCTGAGCGGAGTGAAAGCCCTGCGCGACGCCACCCGCGGCGGGGTTAACGCGGTCGCCCATGAGTTCGCCGCCGCCAGCGGCTGCGGCATCGAACTGCAGGAGGCAACGCTGCCGGTCAACGACACGGTGCGCGGCGTCTGCGAGCTGCTTGGTCTGGACGCCCTGAACTTCGCCAATGAAGGCAAGCTGGTGCTCGCCGTCGCCCGCGACGAGGCGGAAAACGTGCTGGCGCATTTGCGGTCTCACGCGTTAGGACGCGATGCGGCGATAATCGGCGAAGTGGTCGTCCGCCCGGGCGTACGTTCCGTTGGGCTGTACGGCGTGAAGCGGACGCTCGATCTTCCCCACGCCGAACCGCTGCCGAGAATTTGTTAACGACGGCGTCGGGTCCCGGATAGCGGCTGGCGCCTTTTCCGGGCTACAAAACTGCGCGCACATGTAGCCCGGCTAAGCGCAGCGCGAGCCGGGAAAAAGCCAGCGTAATTATTTTGCCCAAACCAGCGGGCGCCCATGGATGGGTTAAAGCGGCAATAACCGCTTTATTAACATACTATTATTTGTACCATCATTTTCTTATGCGCCGCGTTGTCGGCGCGTTTTGGACGTAAGCAATGTCGTATACACCGATGAGCGATCTCGGCCAGCAGGGGCTGTTCGATATCACCCGGCTTTTATTACAGCAGCCCGATCTGGCCGCGCTAAGCGAAACCCTGACCCGTCTGGTGCAACAGTCCGCGCTGGCCGATGAGGCGGCCATCATCCTGTGGAACGCGGGTAATCACCGCGCGGCCAGGTACGCCTGCGATGAGGCCGGCCATCCGGTAAGCTACGAGGATGAAACCGTCCTGGCCCACGGTCCGGTGCGTCGCTTACTCTCCCGGCCGGATGCCCTGCATTGCGATCATGAAACCTTTGCCGACACCTGGCCGCAGCTTATCCGCAGCGGACTGTATCGTCCGTTCGGTTACTACTCGCTGCTGCCGCTGGCGGCGGACGGGCGGATCTTCGGCGGTTGCGAATTCCTCCGCCGTGACAACCGGCCGTGGAGCGAGAAAGAGTTCCAGCGGCTGCATACCTTCGCGCAGATCGTCGCCGTCGTCACCGAACAGATTCAGAACCGGGTCAGCAATAACGTCGATTACGATCTGCTGTGCCACGAGCGCGACAACTTTCGCATCCTGGTGGCGATCACCAACGCGGTGCTCTCGCGACTGGATATCGACGAGCTGGTCAGCGAGGTGGCGAAAGAGATCCATCGCTACTTCCGGATCGACGCCATCAGCGTGGTGCTGCGCAGCGACCGCAAGGGGAAGCTCAACATCTATTCCACGCATTATCTTGACGCCAGCCACCCGGTTCACGACCAGAGCGAGGTGGATGAAGCCGGCACCCTCACCGAGCGCGTGTTCAAAAGCAAAGAGATGCTGCTGCTTAATCTGCACGAACATGACACTCTCGCGCCGTATGAGAAAATGCTCTTCGAGATGTGGGGCAATAAGATCCAGACCCTGTGCCTGCTGCCGCTGATGTCCGGCAATACCCTGCTCGGGGTGCTTAAGCTGGCGCAGTGCGACGAACAGGTCTTCACCACCACCAATCTCAAGCTGCTGCGGCAGATCGCCGAGCGGGTGTCGATCGCTATCGATAACGCCCTCGCCTACCGCGAAATTCAGCGCCTGAAAGAGCGGCTGGTGGATGAGAACCTCGCCCTCACCGAGCAGCTCAATAATGTCGAGAGCGAATTCGGGGAGATCATCGGCCGCAGCGAGGCGATGAACAATGTGCTCAAGCAGGTAGAGATGGTGGCGCACAGCGACAGCACCGTGCTGATCCTCGGCGAAACCGGCACCGGCAAAGAGCTTATCGCCCGCGCTATCCACAACCTCAGCGGACGCAACGGTCGGCGGATGGTGAAGATGAACTGCGCGGCGATGCCCGCCGGGCTGCTGGAGAGCGATCTGTTCGGCCACGAACGCGGCGCGTTCACCGGGGCCAGCGCCCAGCGTATCGGCCGCTTCGAACTGGCGGACAAAAGCTCCCTGTTCCTCGATGAAGTGGGCGATATGCCGCTGGAACTGCAGCCCAAACTGCTGCGCGTCCTCCAGGAGCAGGAGTTCGAACGTCTGGGGAGCAACAAGCTGATTCAGACCGACGTTCGATTGATCGCCGCCACCAACCGCGATCTCAAGCAGATGGTTATCGACAGGGAATTCCGTAGCGATCTCTACTACCGGCTCAACGTGTTCCCGATCCATCTGCCGCCGCTGCGTGAACGTCCCGACGATATCCCGCTGCTGGTGAAGGCGTTTACCTTTAAAATCGCCCGCCGCATGGGGCGCAATATCGACAGCATTCCGGCGGAAACCCTGCGCACTCTGACGCGTATGGAGTGGCCGGGCAACGTGCGCGAGCTGGAAAACGTTATCGAACGGGCGGTATTGCTCACCCGCGGCAACGTACTGCAGCTCTCCCTGCCGGAGCGGGATATCGTGGAAGCCCCGCGGACGCCGGCGGTCCTGCCTGAGGAAGGTGAGGATGAATATCAGCTGATCGTCCGGGTGCTGAAGGAGAGCAACGGCGTGGTGGCCGGGCCGAAAGGCGCCGCCCAGCGGCTGGGGCTCAAGCGCACCACGCTCCTGTCACGCATGAAGCGGCTGGGTATTAATAAAGACGAACTGGTGTAACCTCGCGCGCTCCCCCTTTCCGCGCCGGTGAGAGGGAGCGCTGGCGCAGCGCGCTATTTATCGCTGGTAAAACCGTTGCTGGTCGCCAATTCGGCAAACCACAGCGCATTGCGTTTTATCTGTCGCTCGCCGGTCTCCAGATCCAGTCGCCAGAAGCCGTAGCGCCGTTTGAAGGCATTGATCCACGACCAGTTGTCGATAAACGTCCACTGGTGCACGCCAAAGCAGTTCGCGCCGTCGGCTATCGCCCGATGCAGCTGCACCAGATGCTCCTCCATCAGCTGGATGCGGAAAGTATCGTCTATCACCCCGTCCGCCCCGGGCTCGCCCTCTGATTGTCGATCCATCGCGATGCCGATTTCCGCGAGATACCACTTAATATTGCCGTAGTTATCGCGAATATTGGCGGCAATGTCATAGATCGCCTGCGGCAGGATCTCGTTGTTATCACGATAAGGGTTAAAGCGGCCCTGCGGGTTCACCGCGTTTTCGAAATAGTATTCCGGGGTGAAATAATCGAGGTCATATTCGCTCTCACGCGCTTTTACCCGCCGCGGCACATAATAGTTTACCCCAAGAAAATCGATATCCGCGCTGAGGATCAACGCCGCGTCGTCTTTGCTGGTCGTCGGCAGGCAGTCGTAGGCGGCAAGGATCTCGCACAGCGCTTTGGGGAATTCATGTTTTACCAGCGGGTCAAGGAAGCTGCGGTTAAAAAACAGGTCGGCATACCCGGCGGCTTTTTTATCCGCGTCGCTGTCGGTGAGGGTATAGCTCGGGGTCAGGTTGAGCACCACGCCGATCTCGCCCGCCAGCGCCAGTTCACGATAAGCCGTTACCGCTTTGGCGTGCGCCAGCATAATGTTAAACGCCACCTGCGCCGCCAGCCGGCCATCTTTCTTACATGGATAGTGAAAGTCGTACAGGTAGCCTCCCTCAACCGGCACAATCGGCTCGTTGAAGGTTATCCAGTATTTAACCTTATGGCCAAACAGGCTAAAGGCGGTGCGGGCAAAGCGGGCAAACAGCTCGGCTACGTGCGCCGATTCAAAGCCGCCGTACTGTTTCTGCAGCGCTTCCGGCATATCAAAGTGGTAGAGATTGATCATCGGCTCAATGCCGTTGGCGATCATCTCATCCAGATAGGCGTGATAAAAACGCACCGCGTCCGGGTCCGGCGCGCCGGTTTCCAAATCAGCGATCAGTCGTGACCACTGTATCGAGGTACGAAATGAGTTGAAGCCGGTCTGTTTCATCAGCGCCACGTCCTGCGGATACTGATGATAAGTATCACACACGGTCTGCGGCCCTACCTGCTGATAAAATCGCTCCGGCTGTTCGGCAAACCAACTGTCCCAGATGGAACGATGGCGCTTATTGGTGACCCCTTCCGTTTGCGGGCCGGACGCCGCCGCCCCCCACAGGAACCCTTGCGGAAACTGATACTGCTGCATAACCTCTCCTTCGAAAAAAGGCTGCGCCCGTCTGGCGCAGCCTGAACGTACTACTCAGCGACCACTTCGATCGATTTAATGAACATATAGCCCCAGTCGCCGGCGAAGCGGCCGAAGTCAATCTGATTGCTCCCGGCTTTAAGCGTCACCGGTATCCGCAGCTGCTGGCCCTGCTCATCCGTCTGCGGGAAGGCCACGGTCTGCGGAGCGCCCCCGTTGACGACAAATGAGTTCTGCTTACCGCCCCATTTGCCGTTGAAGGTTACATTGAGCAGGAACTGACCGCTCCACGGCGCCTGCACCTGCCAGCTGACCTTATCCCCCTCGTTGGCAAATGGGCCGAGGAAGCCGTCCTCACCAACTGCCAGCGCGTCTTTATCACTCTTCATCACCGTCAGCCGCCCCTCAGCCACGCCATAAACTTCGCCGTGATAACGACAGAAATCCGCTGGCGCTTTCCCCGTCGCCTCGCCCACCGTCACGGTCACGGTTTTGCTGCTTTTCAACAGCCCATCGTCCGCCGTGAACGTCAGCGCATAGGTGCCTGGCGCCGTAAACCAGGCCCGGGTTTGAGCCCGATCGGCATGGCAGAAATGCACCTGGCCATCGCCGGCGTGCTGCCAGCCCACCTTAACCTCTCGCGACGGCAGGCCATCGTCCTGCCAGCTGGCCGTAAGCTCGACGCCCTGGTCCTGCGTGGTGGTTAGGGCCGGTTCCAGCGTGACAACCGGCGGCTGATTCTCCTCGCTATGCTGCACGCTAATCACATTGGAAGGGGCCGAACGACCACTCTCGTTTTTCGCCGTCACCCGGTAGTAATACGTGTGCCCGAGCTGAAGCTGACGATAATCGTCGCGGAACAGAACCATGGTTTCCGGATTCCATTCGTTAACGCCATCGGAGATATCCCGGCCCACCACCGTCCACGGCCCGGTCGGTGAGGCGGCGCGTTCGACATCGTAGCTGCGTCCTACCGCAGCGCCCATCCAGTTGATCGCGAAGGGCGAGGTGCTCTCGCGCAGCAAAGGCGCGTCCGGCTTCGGCAGCGGCGCCATCGTCTGCTGCCCGGCCATCTGCGCCGCGGCGGTGCGCACCAGATCGACCACCGCCTGCTCCTGGTTCGCTTCGCCTTCTTTGGCAAACCCCGGCAGGTGGTAGCTGTAGTGCCCGGTCGACTCCTTATGCCAGTAGAAGCCGCCGTCGTGACGATGGCCGCGGAAGCCCCAGATAAGCCCGCCGGCGGCTTGCGCCCCGTTGACCTCGCTGTGAACAATCGACTGCATAATGGCGTTCAGTTGATCCGCCGGCAGCAGGCCAAACTCGCCGACGAGATAGACTTTTTGTCCGCCGACGGCGCGCAGATCCTGCGTCACCTGCCCGGGATGGTTATTATCGGCATTGGTGTAATAGTGATTGCTGACGATATCCACATTGGGGTCGGTCAACGCAAAGGAATTGATTTTCTTATAGGTGCCATCCACCACCAGCTGATGAGGGGCCCATTTTTTAATCCACGCCGCGGTCTGATGCAGGAAATCGGCGTTGGTATCCTCCAGCTCGTTACCGGTTTCCCAGGCCATGATCGCCTTTTCATCATAATAGGCGCGGCCGGTGACGGTATTTGTCCGGGTGATGACCTGGCGGATCACATCCAGATAGGCTTTGAAGGTCTTGCTATCGGTCCGATAAAAGTCTTCCGCTTTTTCATGATAGAACGCCGCCAGCTGCTCGCGCCCGCCCCACCACCACCAGTGGTCGATAAACGGCAGGATCAGACGCAATCCCTGTTTATCCGCTTCGGCAATCATGTTGTCATACACCCGCATGGCTTTCTCATTCAGCCGCGGCATGCCGTCCGCCGTTTCCGGCGCCAGAATATGGGTCTCGCGCCCGCAGGCCTTATCAAATTCCTGCTGCACCGACAGCACGTAGACGCGCTGGGCTTTCGCCCCGGTTTGCACCATCGCCTGGATCCAGTTTTGTTGCTCCTGGGCCGTTGGCCATTTAAAGTATTGTCCCCAGCCGCGCGGGTCTGCCCTGCAGGGGCCGCGGGCGTCGTCTTCAATGCGGTGTAGCTCCGGCGCGTGGATCCCGGCGAAACGAAACACCTTGTCGCCGTCCTTGAGGGTGGCGCCGTCGCGAGTGATAAAGTGCGTAAAGTGCGAGCGCTCGGCGGCCAGCGCCCCGCCGGCCCCCAGCGCGGACAGCAGCCCCATCAGCAGCAGGTTTTTCATCGGCTTCATCGTTGTCTCTCCTTAGAACCAGACCTCGGCCTGTACGCCGAAGTTAACGGTGTCGGTAGAGCCACTGCGGGAATACCCGCCGGCGGTGATGGTATTGGTATCCCAGTTGTAGTTACCGTCTAATGCATCGGAGACACCTTTATCCCACTTCGCGTAGGTGACGAAGAAGCGCAGCTGCGGACGCGCCCAGAAACCGGAGTCAAAGGTCAGCGTTGGCGCAACGGTGACTTTGGTCAGGCCGCCTTTGCCTTTGCCGTTTACTCCTTTGTAGTTTTTGTCATCCAGGTATTCGTAGCCCAGCTCGTACTGCATGGCAAAGTTGCGGGTGATCTGATGATAAGGGCGGATACCAGCGACCCACATCGAGCGTCCCCAGCCATTTTCATCTTCTGTCCACCAGCGGTAGTTTTTATCTTTCTGCCAGAAAGCGAAGGTCGAGATCTCCAGGTCGCCCATCGAGGCCACGCTATCCAGCACCACTCGCCAGGACTGGGTGTTTTCCAGGTTGGCCCAGCCCCAGCCGTTTTTACCCAGCGAGTCACCCGCCGCCAGCCCTTTCCCGTACTGCAATGCGAGGCGGGAGTATCCTCCGGTCAGACCATAGAAGCCGTCAAAGTTATAAATACCGGTCACGCCATAGCCCTTCTCGGCGGAAGTCGGATGGTTTTCGTTACGGTTCATGTGGTGGCCGATCAGCTCCAGATCGAAGCCTGTCCCCGCGATCTTTTTCAGCCACAGGTTGAGGGAATAGTCATCCGGGTAGCCCTGATCTCCCTTATCCACCGGGTAGGCTTTGGTTTCATCGGTGGGTGAAAAGGCGTACACCCCGGCGTCGAAGCGGGCGAAGCCGAGATCCATGTTATCGAAGCCGCCGCCGGTGCCGTTGTACTGAATGTACTCCCAGTCGAACTGATGGCTGGAGGTGTTGGAGCTGCTGTAGCGCTTACCGGCCCAGAAGGTCATCTCCGGCGCAAAATCCAGATTGCTCAGCTCGGCGAACCCTTCACGAAACTGTACGTCATGGCCATCGTCATCCTGACAGTTCCAGTCGGAGGTGCATTTCGACTGGTGAGTGAGGTTGGCCTGCACTTTCGCCACCACGCCGCTGTCCGCCGTCAGCGTCACGGTGGGGATCAGTTCGATCTTGGTGTCTTCTTCGTTGCCCAGTCGCCACTTACCGTCCGGCATCAGGCCGACGGAGTCCGCGCGGTTGCCATCGGAGTTCGCCAGGATCCCGGAGCGGATATAGCCATGCAGCGCAAAATCATACTTCGGATCGGCGCAGGCCGGGCTGCTGGCCCCTGCCAGCGAGAGGAGAGCCAGAGGTATTGAGTGTTTCAGCTTTATCATTATTTTTTTCCCACGTTATGTTTGTTAACACGAACCGATAACGGAGGGGAAATTTACGGATCAAAAACGGAAATGTACATCCACTTACGGAAAGCGCTTTCCATAATTGCCTATCTGGTTCACAAAATTAGCTCTGCGGCGAATATATTCGTGAGACTGATCACATAAAACTACAAGAATGCCGCCGGGCGCCGGCAGTGGAGCGGAAGGAGGAGGAGATGAGCAGGTGCCGCCGGGGGATAAGCCGCCGACGGCGAGAGGATCAGCGTTCGGTTTCCGCGAGCTGACGTTCGTACACTTTGAAGAAGGGGCGATAGAGCATCCAGGCGTTAAACATCGCGAACAGGCTCATGCACAAATTTTTCCAGCTGCCGTTCGCCGACCATGCCGCCCCCAGCGGGGAAGGCATCGACCATGGCAGCATCGCCACCGCGCGATCGAGGATACCCAGCTGAGTTAAATACCATGCGATACAGGCGTTTATCAGGGGAACAAAGAGAAACGGCAGTAAAAAAACCGGGTTCATGATCACCGGAAAACCAAACAGTATCGGCTCGTTGATATTAAACAGCGACGGCAGCAGGCCAATCTTGGCCACGCTTTTCAGCTGCCGCGAGCGGCTGCGCATCGCCATCAGCACCAGCGGCAAAGTGGAGCCAATACCGCCGATCAGCAGGTAAAAATCCCAGAACCCCTGCAGATAAATATGCGGCAGCGTTGGCGAACCCGCCGCCAGCGCCTGCTGATTTTCAAACAGATAGGTCATCCAGAAGGGGTTCATGATCCCGGTGATGATCAGCGCGCCGTGGATACCGATAAACCAGAGTAAGTTACAGATAAATAAAGAGATAAGTACCGCCATCAGCGTGTCGGACGCCAGCACCAGCGGCCGCACCGCTTCGCTGATCAACTCCGGTACGATGCGTCCGGTGGTCTGCAGCAGTATGGCATTCATCACGCTTATCGACAGCATCACCACCAGCAGCGGGATCAGCAGTTGAAAGCCATTGCGGGTCATCAGCGGCACTTCATCAGGCAAGCGAATGCACCAGCCTTTTTTGTAGAAAAAGCGAATTATCTCAATGGAATAGGTGCTGGATATCAGGGCGGTAAATATCCCCATACCGCCGAGATAAACATTGCTCACCGCAGTCTCGCGAAAGCCGATAAACAGCAGAAAAGCCAGACACCCGGTTAAACCGCAGAGCCGTTCCGGCAGACGGTACTGCTTGGCGAGACTGGCGCTGGCGCCGAAGGCGACAATCAGCGCCACCAGGCCAATGGTTAGCTGAAAGGTCGGCAGCAGGATTGGCCGCAGCAGCAAATAGACCTGGCCGAAACGCGAGGCGCCGTCGATGGAAACGGGCGGAAACAAAATGGGAACTAACAGGCTGCCAACGATCACAAAGGGCATAGCCAGCGCAAAGCTATCGCGCATCGCCGTAATGTGGTTGTTGCGCGTCAGAACGTTCGCCAGCGGCGCCAGCCGCTGCTCGATGATGTCTACGGCCACATTCATTAACTGAATGTTCATACTCCTACCTTTGCGAATGGTTGTCTCGCCGGGATGATCGCCCACAACACCGGAAAGTGAAAGCCTGCCATAGGTGATCATGGTCACAATTAATAAATCCACAAACGGAAAGCGCTTTCCGTAATGCATCCATTTTGACTATAGTCCGCTCATCCAACCTCATCAGGAGCGGTAATTATGAAAAAAATTATGTTGTGTTGTTCGGCAGGCATGTCCACCAGCCTGCTGATGAAAAAAATGATTGCGGAAGCCGAACAGCGGGGCCTGCCGGTAGAGATCAACGCCTATGGCGTAGCGGAGTTCGCCGAACAGGTCGGCCATTATCAGGTGGTGCTGTTGGGGCCGCAGGTGAAATACATGCAGCAGGATCTGCAAAAACAGGCGGATAAATACGGTATCCGCGTCGAACCCATCAATATGATGGACTACGGCATGCAAAAAGGCGCCGCGGTCCTTGATTTCGCCCTTTCCCTTATCGAAAACAAGAACTAAGGAAAGATCATGAGCTCTCTGTACGCTAAACTGATCGACGTGATCGAACGGCAGATCACGCCGCTGGCCGGCGCGATCGGCCAGCAAAAATATGTCACCTCGATCCGCGATGGCTTTATCACTGCCCTGCCCTTTATGATCGTCGGCTCGTTTTTGCTGGTGTTTATCTTTCCCCCCTTCTCACCCGACACCACCTGGGGATTCGCCCGCGCCTGGCTGCAATTTTCGCTCGATCATCGCGATGCGCTGATGCTGCCGTTCAACTTCAGCATGGGGGTGATGACCCTGTTTATCGCCGTCGGGATCGCCGCCAGCCTCGCCAAACACCATCATCTGGACTCGCTGACCGCCGGGATGCTGTCGCTGATGTCGTTTCTGCTGGTAGCCGCGCCGCTGAAAGATGGCCAGATCTCTACTGCCTACTTCTCCGGTCAGGGGATCTTTACCGCCATTCTGGTGGCCATCTATTCCACCGAGCTGTACGCCTTCCTCAAACGGCATAACATCACCATTCGCCTGCCGCCGGAAGTGCCTGCCGGGGTGGCGCGCTCGTTTGAAATCCTGATCCCGGTGCTGGCGATCATTCTGACGCTGCATCCGCTGAACCTGTTTATCGAAGCCCAGCTGGGGATGATCATTCCGGAAGCGATCATGTCGCTGGTGAAGCCGCTGGTCGCGGCTTCCGATACGCTGCCGGCGATCCTGCTGTCGGTGCTGGTCTGTCAGGTGCTGTGGTTCGCCGGGATCCACGGCGCGCTGATCGTCACCGGGATCATGAACCCGTTCTGGATGGCCAACCTGTCGGTCAATCAGGCGGCCATGGCCGCTGGCACCGCTATCCCGCACATCTATGTCCAGGGCTTCTGGGATCACTATCTGCTGATCGGCGGCGTCGGCTCCACCCTGCCGCTGGCGCTGATGCTGCTGCGCAGCAAGGCCGTGCATCTGCGGACGATCGGCCGGATGGGGGTCGTGCCGGGCGTATTTAACATCAACGAACCGATTCTGTTCGGCGCGCCGATCATCATGAACCCGCTGTTTTTCCTGCCGTTCGTGCTGGTGCCGATGGTCAACGCGACCCTGGCGTACTTCGCGCTGAAGCTGGACCTGGTCAGCCGCGTAGTGTCGATGACGCCGTGGACAACGCCGGCGCCTATCGGCGCCTCGTGGGCGGCGAACTGGAGCTTTAGCCCGGTGATCCTGTGCCTCATTTGTATGGCTACCGCCATGGTGATGTACCTGCCATTTCTCAAAGCTTACGAAAAACAGCTGCTGGCCCAGGAGCGTGAAAACGCCGTCGGCCAGGCTGACAACGCGGCGCAAACCGCTTAACGCTAACGATTCAGAGGATAATCATGGAATTAGAAGAACAGGTGATGGGGATCATCATCAATGCCGGCCAGTCACGTAGCCTGTGCTACGAAGCGCTGCACGCCGCTAAAGCGGGTGATTTCGCCACCGCCGACGCCAAAATGCAGGAAGCGGCGCACTATTCCCGCGAAGCTCACCTTGTACAGACCCAGCTTATCGAAGCTGACGAAGGCGAGGGAAAAACCAAAATGACGCTGGTAATGGTCCATGCTCAGGATCACCTGATGACATCCATTCTGGCGAAAGAGCTGATTGCCGAACTGATTGCGATTTACCGCGCGCAGCCGCTTCACGCCTAGCGCCTTGCCCGGCCAGACGCGCTGGCCGGGCCTGATTCCCCGAGGTCACTATGTTACATCTTGGAATAGATATTGGCGGCACCAAAATGGAAGCCGTACTGCTGGACCCGGCGGGCGAATGCGTCCAGCGCCTGCGCCGGCCGACCCACAAAGAGAGCTATGACGCCTTTATGCGTCAGCTGCTGACCCTGATTGCCGATATTCGCGCGGTCAGCCCGCAGCCGTTCACCCTGGGGATCGGCCTGCCCGGGGCTATCGATCCGCAAAGCGGACGCATTAAAAACTGCAACTGCCTGGTGCTCAACGGTCACGATCTGCGCCGGGATATCATGCAGCAGCTTGGCCAGCCGGTGTGGATGGCAAACGATGCCGACTGCTTCACCCTTTCGGAGGCGGTGGATGGCGCCGGCGCCGGAGCTACCACCGTCTTCGGGGTGATTATCGGTACCGGCTGCGGCGGCGGGATCGCCGTTCATCAACAGCTGCTCAGCGGCCCCAACGCTATCGCCGGGGAGTGGGGGCATAATCCGCTGCCGGGCTATACTCCTGAGCGCGATGGCCCGCCGCAGCCCTGCTACTGCGGCAAAACGAACTGCATCGAAAGCTTTCTCTCCGGTACCGGCTTCGCCCGCCGCTATGGGGAACAAGCCCGTGCGGAAGCCATTGTCGCCGCGGCGCAAAACGGCGATCCGCGCGCGCTGGCCCACTGGCGACACTTTATCGATGCCTTTGCCCGCAGCCTGGCGTCGGTGATCAATATTCTCGACCCGCAGGTGATTGTGCTGGGCGGCGGTCTGTCCAACGTCAGCCAGATCTATCGCGATCTGCCTGCCGCCATCGTGCCGTGGATCTTCTCCGACACCTGCCGCACGCAGATCAAACCGGCCCGTTTCGGCGACGCCAGCGGCGTGCGCGGCGCGGCCTGGCTGCCCCGGCTTCCCGGCGCCGCGCAAGGGCCGCGGTAGACACTTTTTTCAGCAGGTATGTTAAGCTAGGCGAAAATGTTCAGACAGAAAAAGCCATGCCAACGATTGATGATGTTTCAAGATTAGCGAATGTCTCAAGAGCGACGGTATCCCGCGTGCTGACCGGCACCCGGGGCGTGCGCGAAGAGAGCCGGGAAGCTGTGCTGCGGGCCGTTGAAGAACTCAACTATCGCCCGAGCTTTGCCGCGCAAAACCTCGCCAGTCAGACATCCAGCCACGTTGGTCTGGTGATTTCCGCGCAGGACGAAAGCCACGGCGCACGTCTGCTGCCGCTGCTCTCTCAGGCGCTGAAAGGGCTGAATAAAAGCCTGCTGGTACAGTACGTCAGCGACCCGGTAGAGCAGGCGGCGGTAATCGACGATCTGCAGCGCCAGTGCGTGGCGGTGGTGGTGCTGGGCGCCGTTGCCGCCGACGCGCCGCGCAACGTTATCGCCTTTGACCGCTTCGGCGTCGCCGGGAGCAACAGCCAGGGCTATGACTTCGCCTTTGCCACCGAAAGCGCCTGCCGCTATGTGATTGGCAAGGGACACCGCAACATCGCCCTGCTGGTGGACAGCGATAGCGACGATGCCAGCCGTCAGATGCTGGAAGGCTACCGCAACGTCCTGCAGAACTACTCCATTCCTTTTAACCGTCAGCTGGTGCTGACGGCCAACGATGACGTCGAGCAGGCGCTGCTGACCTTAATTAACAGCTTCAGTAAATACTCAGTCATTATCGTTAAACGCGACCGCTACGCGGCTGAGGCGATGCGTCTGCTGCGCGAATTCACCATCGCCGTCCCGCAGGAGGTCTCCCTGCTGAGCCTTGAGGATTCCCCGCTCGCCTCGCTGCTCTACCCGCCGCTGACCTGCATCTCCTGGCCACTGGAGGCGCTGTTGGATAACTGTATTCAGCGTATTCGCAGCCTGATTGACGACCGGCCAACCTTCGCCACCGAGGGCCGCTCGCTGGCTGGCCGCCTGATCCCGCGCCAGTCGGTCGCCGATATCTCTTGATCTTCGCCCGGTTGGCGCCGGGCCAGACTTACCTCCCCTTTTCGCGCTTTCGTTTCCCGGCTCATTATTACCCACGCATGCAAATAAGAATTATTTTCATTTATAAATAGCTTGTGCTATATAACATAGCAATGGCTATAAACGCTGGGAAATTAACCACACCATTGCGAGGGATCCTATGCTACACCTGACACCGCTGAAATCATTGCTGCTGGCCAGCGCGCTGGCTCTGCTGGCCGCGACGCCGGCCTCGGCGCAGGAGAAATTCAGGGTTATCACCACCTTCACGGTTATCGCCGATATGGCGCAGAACGTGGCCGGCGACGCCGCCGACGTGAGCTCCATTACTAAACCGGGCGCGGAGATCCATGATTACCAGCCCACGCCCGGCGATATCAAACGCGCGCAGGGGGCGCAGCTGATCCTCAGCAATGGGCTTAATCTCGAACGGTGGTTTGCCCGTTTTTATCAGCATTTACAGGGCGTTCCGGAGGTGGTGGTCAGCGAGGGGATCCAGCCGATGGGCATCAGCGCGGGCCCCTATAGCGGGAAGCCCAATCCCCATGCCTGGATGTCGGCAGATAACGCCCTGATCTATGTCGATAACATTCGCGATGCGCTGGTGAAGTACGATCCGCCTCACGCCGACACCTATCGCCGTAACGCCGAGGCCTACAAAGAGAAGATCCGTCAGACGATGGCGCCGCTGCAGGCCAGACTGGCGCAGCTGCCGGCGGATAAGCGCTGGCTGGTCACCAGCGAGGGAGCCTTCTCCTATCTGGCCCGCGACTATGGCCTGCGCGAACTGTATCTGTGGCCGATCAATGCCGACCAGCAGGGCACCCCGCAACAGGTGCGCAAGGTTATCGACACCATGAAGAAAGAACGCATCCCGACCATCTTCAGCGAAAGCACCATCTCCGATAAACCGGCGCGTCAGGTGGCGCGGGAAGCCGGGGCCCACTACGGCGGCGTGCTGTATGTCGATTCGCTGAGCGCCGCCGACGGCCCGGTGCCGACCTGGCTCGACCTGCTGCGCGTCACCACCGAAACCATCGTCAACGGTATCCAGGACGGGATGAGGAAGCAGCCATGAATGCAGCGCAAGCGGGACTGTATGTCAACCAGCTCACCGTCACCTGGCGCAACGGCCACACTGCCCTGCGCGACGCCTCGTTCAGCGTGCCGCGCGGCTCCATTGCCGCGCTGGTAGGCGTTAACGGCTCGGGTAAATCCACGCTGTTTAAAGCGCTGATGGGCTTTGTGCGCGTCGGCCACGGCGAGATCGCCATACTCGGCCAGCCGGTCAACCGCGCGCTGCGCCAGAACCTGGTCGCCTATGTCCCGCAGTCGGAAGAGGTGGACTGGTCCTTCCCGGTGCTGGTGGAGGATGTGGTGATGATGGGCCGCTACGGCCATATGGGCTGGCTGCGGCGGGCAAAGCCGCGCGATCGCGAGATTGTCGATGCCGCGCTGGCCCGCGTGGGCATGAGCGAGTTCCGCCATCGGCAGATTGGCGAGCTCTCCGGCGGGCAGAAAAAGCGCGTCTTTCTTGCCCGCGCCATCGCTCAGCAGGGTCAGGTGATCCTGCTGGATGAACCTTTCACCGGCGTCGATGTGCAGACCGAAGCGCGGATCATCAGCCTGCTGCGCGAGCTCCGCGATGAGGGCTGTACCATGCTGGTCTCCACCCATAACCTCGGGTCAGTGAGTGAATTTTGTGATTATACGGTGATGGTGAAAGGCACCGTGCTGGCCAGCGGCCCGACAGAAACCACCTTCACTGCCGAGAATCTGGAGCGGGCTTTCAGCGGCGTGCTGCGCCACGTCGCGCTGACCGGCGCGGAAGCGCAGGTTATCACCGATGACGAGCGGCCGTTTATCAGCCGGCGCGCGGCGGGAGGCCCACGATGAGCTGGCTGCTGGAGCCGTTTGGCTATCACTATATGCTCAATGCGATGTGGGTGTCGGCGCTGGTGGGCGGCGTCTGCGCCTTTCTCTCCTGCTACCTGATGCTCAAAGGCTGGTCGCTGATTGGCGACGCCCTCTCCCACTCGATTGTACCCGGCGTCGCCGGGGCCTATATGCTCGGCCTGCCTTTCGCGCTCGGCGCATTTCTCTCCGGCGGCCTGGCGGCGGGCAGCATGCTGTTTTTGCAGCAGCGCTCGCGGCTAAAAGAGGATGCTATTATCGGGCTGATCTTCTCCTCCTTCTTCGGGATCGGGCTGTTTATGGTGTCGCTGAATCCGACGTCGGTGAATATTCAGACCATCATCCTCGGCAATATTCTGGCCATCGCCCCGGAGGATATTATTCAGCTGGCGGCGATCGGCTTTATCTCAATGGCGATTCTGCTGCTGAAGTGGAAAGACCTGATGGTGACCTTCTTTGATGAACACCACGCCCGCTCGATTGGCCTGAACACCCGCGGCCTGAAGCTGCTGTTCTTTACCCTGCTGGCCGCCTGCACCGTGGCGGCGCTGCAGACCGTCGGCGCCTTTCTGGTCATCTGCCTGGTGGTCACTCCCGGGGCCACCGCGTGGCTGTTAACCGATCGCTTCCCGCGCCTGCTGGCCATCGCCGTGGCTATCGGCAGCCTGACCAGTTTCTTCGGCGCCTGGCTCAGCTACTATCTCGACGGCGCCACCGGCGGCATTATCGTGGTCGCGCAAACGCTGCTGTTCCTCATCACCTTTATCTTCGCGCCGAAGCACGGCCTGCTGGCCAGCCGCCGCCGCGCCAGGGAGGCCGCATGCTGAACCTGTTCCTGGCCCCGTTCCAGTTTCCTTTTATGGTCAATGCGATAGCGATATCGATCGTCGTCGCCATTCCCTGCGCGCTGCTGTCGGTGTTTCTGGTGCTCAAAGGCTGGGCGCTGATGGGCGACGCCATGAGCCACGCGGTCTTTCCGGGCGTGGTGCTGGCCTACATTATCGGCATCCCCTTCGCCATCGGCGCGTTTATCGCCGGTCTGCTGTGCGCCGTGACGACCGGTTTTCTCGACGATAACAGCCGACTCAAGCGCGATACCATCATGGGGATTGTCTTCTCCGGCATGTTTGGCGCCGGACTGGTGCTGTACGTAGCGATCCAGTCCGATGTTCATCTCGACCATATCCTGTTCGGCGATATGCTGGGGATCTCCCTCCGCGATATTGGGCAAACGACGGCGATCGCACTGGTGATTGCGTTGATTATCGGTCTCAAATGGCGGGATTTTTTGCTGCACGCCTTCGATCCAACGCAGGCTAAAGCCAGCGGCCTGCGCGGCGGACTGCTGCACTACGGCCTGCTGTGCATGATCGCCCTGACCATCGTCGCGACGCTGCAGTCGGTGGGGATTATTCTGTCGATTTCGCTGCTGATTGCCCCCGGGGCGATCGCGCTTCTGCTGGTGAGACGCTTTATCCACGCCCTGCTGCTGGCGGTAGCGGTGGCCATCGGCTGCTCGGCGGGAGGGGTGTGGCTGGCGTTTTATCTCGACAGCGCGCCAGCGCCGACTATCGTGGTGCTGTTTACCGCGCTGTTTGTAGTCGCCTTTGTCGCAAGCACGATCCGCGATAGTCAGAAACAGAAAACTTCAGCAATTATCCCCGGTGGCGGCTAAGGCCTTGCCGAGGCTACAAGAGCACGACTTGTCGCCCGGCTGCGCAGCGCTGACCAGGGAAAGCCGCTATTTTTTTCGGTCGATATTTTTCCGGCAGCGGCGGCACCGGGCGCCTGTCGTCCAGCAGATGGCGAATAGTGAGGATCGGGTGGCGCCAGAGCATCCGCGGCCCGGCCCAGCGCATAATCTGCTTCATCTCCTCGCGCTTCGCCGGCTGGTAGCAGTGCACCGGACACTGCTTGCAGGCCGGTTTATTCTCGCCAAACACGCACTTATCAAGGCGCTTGTCAGCGTAGGCGTTCAGCGCCTGATAGTGCGCATCATCGGCCTGCGCCTCGGGACTGCGCCGCTGGTAGAGGGCAATCATCCGCTGAATCGTCATTTTTTCCCGTTCGATACGCTTCCCCATCTCCCCGCCTTTCGTCTGCTCTTAAGGTGCATTTATCATACACCTTAATATCCATACCCGACCAGACTCACTGCTTCAGATGCTGAATCAACTGCAGGGCTGCCCCGGACAGAACCCCGAAATGGCTGTAGGCATAGAAATCCCGGATAAAAACGCTGCCCTCGAGCTCAAACGGGCGCAGCAGGCCAAGCGCTTCTTCGTGTCGGTAAACCGGGGCCGGCATCGACGTTAACAGATCGCTCTCGCACAGAAAGGCCTTAATGGCCGAGGATGAGGCGCACTCAATAACCGGCTGCGGACAGGGTAGCTGCCGGGCGCGAAAGATATCCGCCAGGATGTTCATTGGCGTACTAGACGGCGGCGGCATAATCCACGGATAGTCCAGCATCGCCTCCAGGGTGACGTCCGCCGCCTGATGCAGCGGGTGGTGCTGCCTGGCGACGATGCAGATCCGGTCCTGCCAGTTAATTTTGCCCCGCACCACGATTTTCTCATCATGCGGTAAGGGGCCGCAGAGGGCGATATCGATGTCGTGCATCAGCAACAGCTTATATAGCTCGGAGTCAATGCGGTCGACGATCCGCAGATGGATCTGGGGATGGCGCTGATGGAAAGCCGCCAGCTTATCGATGAAATGGCTGGTCAGCAGACTGGAAACGCAGCCAATCCGCAGAATGCCTTTCCCGGCGCCGCGGATGAGCTCAATTTCCTCGCGCGCCTTTTGTTCGGTATTCAGCATCGTCAGCGCGTAGGGTAAAAAGGCGCTGCCATATTCGCTCAACGCCATGCCGTGCTTATGTCGTTCGAATAAGGATGCGCTCAGGTCCGCTTCCAGGCTCAATAGCAGTCGGCTCAGTCCCGACTGGGTGATCCCCATTTTCTCTGCGGCCAGGGTCATATTGCCTTCGCGGGCGACGGTAATAAATGCCTGAATCTGCTTAAATTTCATTGGCATGATATTTACTCATTGAATAAACGGTTTTTGCATTTCCCCTGCGCCCTTTTTTAGCGAATAAATATCGCTATCAATACGCTCAAAAATCACCGGAACGCATACTTCAAAAGGATTTATTTATCTCACCACCCACGGCAAAACACATTTCTGAACCGAAGATAATTTATAATGAGAATATATCACCATGACACAGAACAATATTCTATTAATTTCAGGCGCTATATTACCGGTCATCATTACCGTCATCATCGGCTATATTAGCGGTAAACGAAAAGACTTTAACTGGCAGCAGGCGGGAGACATCAATAAAATTGTGATGCTCTACGCATTGCCGCTAAGTATTTTCAGCAATATGGTGATGACGCCGCGACACATCGTCATGACCATGGGCCCGGTCGCCGTGGCTATCATCCTGGCGCTGATTCTCAGCTTCGTCATTCCCTTACTGGTCGCCCGCTATCTGTTTCGACGCGACCTCGCCCTCAGTACGCTGCAGGCGCTGGCCATCGGCTCGCCGGCAGTCCCGTTTATCGGCACCTCAGTGCTGGCCTTTTTATTTGGCACCGTCAGCGCGTCGCTGATCACCGTGTCCAGCATCACGCAAAACGTCTTCCAGCTGCCGCTGGTGATGATACTGATGTCGGTCGCCACCGGCGATAAGAGCCAGCATATTTCCTTTGGCGCACGGGTGGTGAACGCCATTAAACAACCCGTGGTCTGGTCGCCGGTAATCGCCCTGATCATCGTGCTGGCGGATATCCATATTCCGCAGACTATCTCGATGTCGCTGGGTCTGCTGGGCAAAGCCTCTGGCGGGCTGGCGCTGTTTGCCGCCGGGATCGTGCTCTATACGCGCAGCATTGTTATCACCACCGCTACCATTATCACCGTTATCGCCCGCAATATTCTGGTCCCCGGCGCCTGCTATCTCATTTTATTAAAAATGGGCTTCAGCATGGAGCAAATAAAGGAAGTCGTATTGACGATGGCTATCCCGGTAGGCTCCATCGCGATAATTATTGCTATGCAGTATAAAACCGGCGAGCAGGAAATGGCCTCGACGATGGCGCTGAGTATTATTGCCTCCATCATTACGATGGGCGGATTTATTTTCTTAACCTTTTAATTACCGCGATTACACCGCGTGAATACGGAGAGAATATGGCCTCTATCACATTATCGGCTGCTGAACTGTTACTGCATCGGCTACAGGCGCTGGACGTGGCGTATATTTTTATCAACTCGGGCACCGATTATCCTCCAGTCATTGAAGCCTGGGCAAAGGCCCGGGCGATCGGGCAAAAGGTACCGGAGTTAGTGATCTGCCCGCATGAAAACGCCGCCATCGGCATGGCCCATGGCTATTACCTCGGCACCGGCAAGGTGCAGGCGGTGATGGTTCACACCAACGTCGGGCTAGCCAACGCCGCCTGCGGCGTCATCAATCTGGCGAACAGCAATATCCCGGTGCTGATTTTTGGCGGCCGCACGCCGATAAGCGAACATTCCCACTTCGGCTGCCGTAATACGCCGATTGGCTACGGCCAGGAGATGCGCGACCAGGCGGCGCTGATCCGTGAATCCGTGAAGTGGGATTTTGAACTGCGGCTGGCCGATCAGATCGGCGAGCATGTTGACCGGGCCTGGGCGATCGCCAGCTCCCTGCCGAAAGGGCCGGTCTACCTGAGCTTACCGCGTGAGCCACTGTGCGAAACCTTTGCCGTCGATGAGACCGCGCTGCAGGCTGGCCCTTCGCAGCAGCCGGTCCGCTATGCGCCAGTCCGGGAAGATATCGCCCGCGCAGCCGAGGCAATCGCCTGCGCCAGACACCCGGTCATCTTCGCCCAGCGCGGCGCCCGAACGGCGGAAGGCTTTGCGCGCCTCGATAGTCTGGTGCGCGAATGGGCGATCCCTCTGGTGGAATACTGGGGCACCGAGGTTACCCTGAGCGCCGATAATCCCCTGCTCGCCGGGGCTGATCCCAGCGTCTGGCTCGCTGACGCCGATGTGATTCTGGTGGTCGACTCGCAGGCGCCATGGATGATCGCCGAGGGCGACTGTCGCCAGGACTGCACCGTGATCCAGATGGGCCCCGATCCGCTCTTCTCCCGCTACCCGGTTCGCGGCTATCGCGCGGACATCAACCTGGCGGGCGAGACCGATGAAGTCTTCAGCCTGCTGGAAGAGGCGCTGCGCCCGCTGCAGGCCGCCCGCCAGCAGCATGTGGCAGAGCGGGCGGCATATACGCAGAACCGCATCCAGCAACAGAAAAACCAGCGCGACGCGCTTCTCCATGCCAGCCAGACCGGGGCCATTACCAAACCCTGGCTCAGCTACTGCCTCGGACATCTGGCTAATCAACACCGCGGCCGGATCGTTTCTGAACTGACCACGCTGCCGCAGTTTGCCGGACTGACCCATGCCGAGAGCTATTACCAGGAAGCGCTGGCCGGCGGCCTGGGCGAAGCCCTGCCCATCGCGCTGGGGCTGCAGCTTGCGCGCCGGGAAGAGCTGATTATTGCCGCCGTCGGCGACGGGTCGTACCTGTTCGCCAACCCTGCGGTCTGCCACCATATTGCGGAGGTAATGAAGCTTCCTGTCCTCGTCGTGGTCGGAAATAACGGCGGATGGGGCGCCGTCGCGGGCGGCACCAAAGCGCTCTACCCGGACGGCTACGCGGCCCGCGCGGAAACCATTCCGGCCACCGCCTTTACCACCTCGCCGGATTTCGCCGCGATCGCCGCCTCCAGCCGCGCGGCGGCCCTGTCGGTTTCCCGGGCCGAAGATCTCCCCGGCGTGCTGGAAGAAGCGGTATCCCTCATACACACCCGCCGACAAAGCGTGCTGGTTGACGTGCAGTTAGCCCGCTAACGGCTTCTCCTCCGGGCGCTTGTCGTCCGGAGGGGGTTGTCACCCCTTCTGGTCACCTTTATCCACATGGCCCAGCGGCTTCTCCGGGAAGCAGACATCGCGCACCCGGCGTTTCAGCTCGGCCGCATCCGGAAAACCGCCATCCTGCTTGCGCTCCCAGATCTGCTGACCGTCGACATCGATCGTGAAGATCCCGCCGGTCCCCGGCACCAGCGTCACCGAGGCGATGTCGGTGCTGAAGGTATGTAACAGCTCCTGCGCCATCCAGCTGGCGCGCAGCATCCAGTTGCACTGGGAACAGTAGGTGATGGTGATGGCCGCTTTTGAGTTCATCGTCGTCTCGCTAAGTCTGAAAGGGCAAATTGTAAACAAAGTGCAGTTTAAATGAAGAACACATGATTATTTTGTTGCAAACGATAATACCTATCATTACCATTCGCAATCAACAAATGGAGTAAGACCCTATCCGCAACGGAAAAGACGGAGCAACCTGCAACTCTGGAAGTAACGCGTGAGCCGATACTAATAACGATCAAGGCGTGGCGACTATGTACAAATCGACTCCGTCAGCAGCATGGTGTAAAAAAGGCCTGCTGGTGACCTCTTTGTTTGCAGCAATTTATCAGACTTCTGCCATCGCAGCAGATACTTCCGCCGTTAGCGGCGAGGCGGTGGATGACACCTCGGAACAAATGACCGTCACCGCCCCCGCGCCGGTGCAGAAAGCCGGTAGCGAACACAGCATCAGCGCCCGGGAGCTGGAGAATAAAGGCGCTAACGATTTCGGCTCAATCATGCGCTATGAGCCGCTCATCAGCGCCACCGGGGCCAGCGGCGGCTCCGGCAACGGTAAAAGCGGATTCGACCGCGGAGGTTACACCGGCTACAACATTCGCGGTATGGAGAGCAACCGCGTCGGTATCGACGTGGACGGTATCGCGCAACCCAACGCCACCGGCCGCGGCTACGTCGGCCGCGCCGGGCTCAACACCTTCGGCATCGGCCGCGATTATATCGACCCGTATATGTACGGCAGCGTGGATATCCAGTCCGGGGCCACCTCGACGGAAACGGCCAACAGCGCTATCGGGGGGAATGTCTCCTTCCGCCCGAAATCAGCGGATGATTACCTGCGTCCGGGCAAGACCAGCGCCTTCGGCTACCGCAGCGGTTACGACTCTGCGGATCGCAGCTGGCACAACGGGGTGACCGTCGCCGGCGGCGATGAGTTCCTGCGCGGGATTTTGGTCTATAGCCGCCGTGACGGCCAGGAAACCGAAAACAACAGCGGCACCGTCGACGCCTACCCGGCGAACTGGCACTCCGATGCTTTTCTGGCCTCCGGGATCTGGCAGCCTAACGATGAGCACAAGCTGACCAGCACCTTCGACTATTACCATAAAACCAACCACACCCACTACGATACCTGGGACTCCAGCGGCAACAGCACCATCGGCACCGCCAACCAGACCAGCCAGACCCGGCGCTGGGGCCTGAGCCTGAAGGATGACTGGACGCCGATGAACGACTACCTCGACAGCGTCTCCACAAAAATCTACTACCAGCATACCGAAGCCCATGACTGGACTTATATGCCGGACAGCGTCACCCGCAGAATGCAGACGGTGAACTCTAACTACGATACCGACACCTGGGGCCTGCAGACTGCGCTGGCGAAAACCCTGGGCCGCCACGATCTAAGCGCCGGTTTCAACGCCAGCACCAGCAAAACCCAGCGGCCGTTCAGCCAGTCGCCGATCCCCAGCGTTTACAGCGAGATCATGCAGCCGGAGGCAGACAGCCGCAGCTACACCCTCGGCGGCTTTGTCCAGGATAAGATCAACTTCGACCTTGATAGCCACAACTTCGCCATTATTCCCGGCGTGCGCGTGGTGCATCAATCGACTAAGCCGGAAAATCTGTCCGACCTTGCCGCCAACAGCAGCGTACTGAGCGAATCGTCGGTGGCGAATCTGTACGGCAAAAACAGCGATACCCAGGTTCTGCCGTCGTTGACCTTCCAGTACGACCTCACCCCGCGCCTGATGACCTACCTGCAGTACCAGCGCGGAGCGCAGTTCCCCAACGCCAGCCAGCTGTATGGCTCCTGGAACCTCGGCTCCAGCTACGCCGGCAGCCAGCAGTATGCCCTGATCGGCAATACCGATCTGAAGACGGAAACCAGCGATAATCTCGAGTGGGGGCTGAAAGGGGAAGTTACCGAAGGCATCACCCTGCGCACGGCGCTGTTCTACAACAGCTATAAGAACTTTATCGCCTATACCCGCTATACCCGCGCCAACAATCCGGGCCAGTTCACGAATGTGCCGTCGAACATCTACACCATTTATCAGGCGGAAAACCGCGATAAAGCCTATATCTACGGCGGTGAGATTAGCACTAAATTTAACTTTGGCACCTGGTTTGAGCAGGTGGACGGCCTGAGCGCCACCCTCGCCCTCGGCTATAGCGAAGGGAAATCGAAATCCAGCTACAGCGGCGATAAATACGTCGACCTCGACAGCGTGGCGCCAATGAAAGCCATCGTCGGCGTGGCGTGGGACGATCCGGCGAAACGCTACGGCACCGCCCTGACGGCGACCTTTGTCAAAGGGAAACAGGCGACCGCCACCAACCGCGAAAGCTACAGCAACAGCGGATCCGCCATCACCGATGCCAGCAGCGACTATATGCGCGTGCCGGGCTACGGCATGCTGGACTGGACCGCGTACTGGCAGGTGGCGAAAAACGTGCGCCTCAATGGCGGGGTCTACAACCTCACCGATCGTAAATACTGGGATTACCTGAGCAGCCGCAATATCGAGACCGGCACCAACCAGGACGCCAACGATAAAGCGCTGGCGGTGATGCCGGGCCGCACCTGGCAGCTGGGCGTCAACGTCGACTTCTGATTGCCCGAATAATAACGCACCTGCCCCCGGCCCGCCGGCCGGGGATATTCATCGTCGAGAAGGATATGATTATGCCAAATGCACACCCTGACCTGTGGCAGCGCTACCAGGCCACCAAAGCGGCCAGTACCGCGAAATATGCCCGCGATATCGCCGCGGAAATGGGGATCAGCGAAGCCGAGCTGACCGCCGCCCGCCTCGGCCATGATGCCGTGCGCCTGAGCGATGACGCCCGGGCGCTGATTGCCGCCCTGGAGCGCGTCGGCGAAACCAAATGCATCTGCCGCAACGAGTATGCCGTGCATGAGCAGGTGGGCCAGTTCACGCACCAGCACCTCAGCGGCCACGCCGGGCTGGTGCTGAACCCGCGCGCGCTCGACCTGCGTCTGTTCCTCAGCCAGTGGGCCAGCGCCTTCCATCTGAACGATAATGGCCGTCAGAGCATCCAGTTTTTCGACCACCACGGCGACGCCCTGCTGAAAGTCTATGCGACCACGCAGACCGACATGGCGGCCTGGAAGACCCTGATCGCGGAATATCGGGTGGCGGCGCCGGCACCGCTGACCCTGCGCCCGCTGGAGCCGGTGAAATATGCCGATACCGCCGACGGCGCCGCCCTGGAGAACGACTGGCGCGCGATGACCGACGTTCACCAGTTCTTCGGTCTACTGCGTAAATATCAGCTTTCCCGCCAGCAGGCCTTCCGTCTGGTGAGCGACGACCTCGCCTGCCGCGTGGATCGCCATGCGCTGCCGTCGCTGCTGGAGACGGTGCGCCAGGAGGGCAATGAAATCATGATTTTCGTCGGCAATCGCGGCTGCGTGCAGATCTTTACCGGCGCCCTGGAAAAGCTGGCCCCCATGCGCGGCTGGCTGAATATCTTCAATACTACTTTTACCCTGCATCTGCGCGAAGAGAGCGTCGATGAAGTGTGGGTGACCCGCAAGCCGACTTCGGACGGACACGTCACCAGCGTCGAACTGTTCGCTAAAGACGGCACCCAGATTGCCCAGCTCTACGGCCAGCGCAGCGAGGGGCACCCCGAGCAGGCGCAATGGCGCCAGCAGGCAGATCGTCTGACCCGTGAAGGGCTGCCCGCATGATGCGCTGGTTACTGCTCTTGATCGCTTTCCCGCTGCTGAGTCACGCCGCCGTTGAGCGGCTCGTCACACTCGGCGGAGATGTCACTGAGATCGTTTATGCCCTTCACGCGGAGGAGAGCCTGGTGGCGCGGGACAGCACCAGCAGCTGGCCCCCGGCGGCGCAAAAGTTGCCGGACGTCGGCTACCTGCGACAGCTGAACGCCGAGGGGATCCTCGCGTTACGCCCGCAGCTGGTGTTAGCGAGCGCCCAGGCGCAGCCCTCGCTGGTCTTACACAAAGTGCAGGCGAGCGGGGTGAAGGTGGTTAACGTGCCGGGCGGCGAAAGTCTGTCCGCGATCGATAACAAAGTGGCTGTCATTGCCGAAGCGTTAGGCAAAACGGCGGCAGGCGACGCGCTGCGCCAGCAGCTTCAGCAGCAGATCGCCGCCATTCCCACGCAGCCGGTTGCTAAGCGGGTGCTGTTTATTCTCAGCCACGGCGGAATGAATACCCTGGTGGCCGGACAGCATACCGCGGCCGATAGCGCCATTCGCGCCGCCGGATTGCAGAACGCGATGCAGGGCTTCGACCACTATCGCGCCATGTCGCAGGAAGGGGTCGCCGCCAGCCAGGCGGATCTGGTGGTGATCTCCGCCGATGGTCTCAAAGGGATGGGCGGCGAAGCCGGGCTGTGGAAACTGCCCGGCCTGGCGCAGACCCCGGCGGGGCGTCATAAACAGCTGCTGACGATCGACGATATGGCCCTGCTGGGCTTCGGGCCGCGCACACCGCAGGCGATAATCGCGCTGCGAAACAAAGCGGAGCAGTTGCCCTGATGCGCCCTGCCCTCGCTCGCCGTTTGCTGCTGATGACGCTGCTGCTGGTCTCCCTGACGTTGTTTGCCACCACCCTCGGCGCCATGCGCTTGCCGCTGGTCAACCTGCTGCCTTCCGGGGATGACATGCTGCGCCATATCTGGCTGACCATCCGTCTGCCGCGGGTGCTGCTGGCCCTGCTGGTGGGCGCGGCGCTGGCCCTCTCCGGCTGCGTGATGCAGGGGCTGTTTCGCAACCCGCTTGCCGACCCGGGCCTGCTGGGCATCAGCAGCGGCGCCGCGCTGGCGGTGGCCAGCTGGCTAGTGCTCCCGTTCTCCGCTGCGGGGCTGATCGCTCTGTATATGCCGATGCTGGCGGCGTTTATTGGCAGCCTGGCGGTGATGGTGGTGATTTTCATCCTCAGTCGGGCGGAGGAGGGTTCGCTGTCGCGCCTGCTGCTGGTGGGGATCGCCATCAACGCGCTGTGCGGCGCGCTGGTCGGCGTCCTGTCCTGGCTGAGCAATGACGCCCAGCTGCGCCAGCTGTCGCTGTGGGGAATGGGCAGTCTGGGCCAGGCCGAATGGCCGACGCTGCTGGTGGCCGCGACCTTGATTATCCCTGCGGCGCTGGCGGTGTGGTGGATGGCGTCCCGCCTCAATCTGCTGCAGCTTGGCGATGAAGAGGCGCACTATCTTGGGGTCAACGTGCAGGCGCTGCAGCGCTGGCTGCTGCTGTGCAGCGCGGTGCTGGTGGCCGTCGCGGTGGCCATCAGCGGAGTCATCGGCTTTATCGGCCTGGTGGTGCCGCACCTGATGCGCCTGTGGCTGGGACCGGACCATCGCGGACTGATCCCCGGCTCGCTGCTGGCCGGCGCGATCCTGCTTCTGCTGGCCGACACCCTGGCCCGCACCGTGGCGGCGCCGGCGGAGATACCGGTCGGTCTGCTCACCAGCCTGCTGGGCGCCCCCTGGTTTCTGTGGCTGGTCTTTCGTCGGGAGAACTCCAGACATGGTTAATGAATACTGCGCCCAGGGGCTGTCACTTCACCTTGGTAAACGACAGATTATCGACAACGTCTCCGTCGCGCTGCGCGGCGGCGAGATGACGGCGCTTATCGGGCCGAACGGCGCCGGGAAATCCACTCTGCTGCGCCTGTTGACCGGCTATCTGACTCCGGACAGCGGCACCCGCCATCTTGCAGGCAAGCCGCTGGAGGCCTGGTCCCCCGAGGCGCTGTCGCGCCGGCGGGCGGTCATGCTGCAGCGAACGGCCCTGCAGGCCGACTGGACGGTGGAAACGGTCATTGCCATGGGACGCTCACCGTGGGGCGCGACGGCGGATCCGGCGGTGCTGGCGGCGGTGATGGCCGTCACCGGCTGCGATGGCCTTGCCGGTCGCCGCTATCCCGGCCTCTCCGGCGGCGAGCAGCAGCGGGTACAGCTGGCCCGCTGTCTGGCGCAGCTATGGCGCGACGGCGCGCCGCAGGGCTGGCTGTTTCTCGATGAGCCCACCTCGGCGCTGGACCTTTACTATCAGCAGCACCTGCTGCATTTGCTCAAACGGCTCACCGCCGGCGGGCAACTGCACGTCTGCGTGGTGCTGCATGACCTTAACCTCGCCGCCCTGTGGGCCGACCGCATCCTGCTGCTTCACCAGGGCCATCTGGTCGCCCAGGGCACGCCGCAGGAGGTGATCCAGCAGCCGGTTATCCATCGCTGGTACGGGGCGGATGTCCGCCTCGGCCAGCATCCGGACAACGCGGCCCCCCAGGTTTATCTGGCGCCGTAACCCCCGCGCGGCGCAACTGGAATCCGGATCGCGCCGCGCGCTTTCGTCGGTTTCCCTCACCTGCCCATCTCCGTTATTATGTCTCATCCATGTGATAACGACGAAAACTACAAAATCGCAGCCATTTAAAATCAGGGATCTGGATAACACCCCATGAGCACAATTGACAATCTCGACGCCCACACGCCGATGATGCAGCAGTATCTCAAGCTAAAGGCGCAACATCCTGACATTCTGCTGTTTTACCGGATGGGGGATTTTTACGAGCTATTTTATGACGATGCGAAACGCGCCTCGCAGCTGCTCGATATCTCGCTGACCAAGCGCGGCGCCTCCGCGGGCGAACCGATACCCATGGCCGGCATCCCCCACCACGCCGTAGAGAACTACCTCGCCAAACTGGTCAATCAGGGCGAGTCGGTGGCCATTTGCGAGCAGATTGGCGACCCGGCCACCACCAAGGGGCCGGTCGAGCGTAAAGTGGTGCGTATCGTCACCCCGGGCACCATTAGCGATGAAGCGCTGCTGCAGGAGCGCCAGGACAACCTGCTGGCCGCCATCTGGCAGGACAGCAAAGGCTTCGGCTACGCGACGCTGGATATCAGCTCCGGGCGCTTTCGTCTGAGCGAACCGGCCGACCGCGAAACCATGGCGGCAGAGCTGCAGCGCACCAACCCGGCGGAACTGCTGTATGCGGAAGATTTTGCCGAATCGTCGCTGATCGAGGGCCGCCGCGGTCTGCGCCGTCGCCCGCTGTGGGAATTTGAAATCGACACCGCACGCCAGCAGCTAAACCTGCAGTTCGGCACCCGCGATCTGGTCGGCTTCGGCGTCGAAAACGCCCCGCGCGGCCTGTGCGCCGCCGGCTGCCTGCTGCAGTATGTCAAAGACACCCAGCGTACCTCGCTGCCGCACATCCGCTCCATCACCATGGAACGCCAGCAGGACAGCATCATTATGGATGCCGCCACCCGCCGTAACCTCGAGATCACCCAGAATCTGGCCGGCGGCACCGACAACACCCTGGCCTCGGTACTCGACTGTACGGTGACGCCGATGGGTAGCCGGATGCTCAAGCGCTGGCTGCATATGCCGGTCCGCGATACCGCCGTGCTGGTGGAGCGCCAGCAGACCATCGGCGCGCTGCAGGAGCGCTATACCGAGCTGCAGCCGGTGCTGCGCCAGGTCGGCGATCTGGAGCGTATTCTGGCGCGTCTGGCGCTGCGTACCGCCCGGCCGCGCGATCTTGCCCGCATGCGTCATGCCCTGCAGCAACTGCCTCTGCTGCGTGAGCTGCTGGCCGACGTTGACAGTCAGCCGGTGCAAAAATTGCGCGAGAAAATGGGCGAGTTCACCGAACTGCGCGAACTGCTGGAGCGCGCGGTGATCGACGCCCCGCCGGTGCTGGTCCGCGACGGCGGGGTCATCGCTCCAGGCTATAGCGAAGAGCTGGACGAGTGGCGGGCGCTGGCCGATGGCGCCACCGATTATCTCGATAAACTGGAGATCCGCGAGCGCGAGCGGCTGGGCCTCGATACCCTGAAAGTCGGCTACAACGCCGTCCACGGCTACTACATCCAGATCAGCCGCGGCCAGAGCCACCTCGCGCCGATCCACTACGTGCGCCGCCAGACGCTGAAGAACGCCGAACGCTACATTATTCCTGAGCTGAAGGAATACGAAGATAAGGTGCTGACCTCCAAGGGCAAAGCGCTGGCGCTGGAAAAACAGCTTTATGACGAACTGTTCGACCTGCTGCTGCCGCATCTCGCCGATCTGCAAACCAGCGCCAGCGCGCTGGCCGAGCTGGACGTGCTGGTCAACCTGGCGGAACGCGCGGAAACCCTGAACTACTGCTGCCCGACCTTTAGCGATAAGCCAGGCATTCGCATCAGCGAAGGCCGCCATCCGGTGGTCGAGCAGGTGCTGAAAGAGCCGTTTATCGCTAACCCGCTGCAGCTGGCGCCGCAGCGGCGGATGCTGATCATTACCGGGCCGAACATGGGCGGTAAAAGTACCTATATGCGCCAGACCGCGCTGATTGCGCTACTGGCCTATATCGGCAGCTACGTCCCGGCGCAGAAGGTGGAGATCGGGCCCATCGATCGCATCTTCACCCGCGTCGGCGCGGCGGATGACCTGGCCAGCGGCCGCTCGACCTTTATGGTGGAGATGACTGAAACCGCCAATATCCTGCACAATGCCACCGAGCATAGCCTGGTGCTGATGGATGAGATTGGCCGCGGCACGTCCACCTACGACGGGCTATCGCTGGCGTGGGCCTGTGCGGAAAATCTGGCCAACAAAATCAAGGCGCTGACGCTGTTCGCCACCCACTACTTCGAGCTCACCCAGCTGCCGGAGAAAATGGAAGGCGTCGCCAACGTCCACCTCGACGCGCTGGAGCACGGCGATACCATCGCCTTTATGCACAGCGTGCAGGACGGCGCGGCCAGCAAGAGCTATGGCCTGGCGGTCGCCGCGCTGGCGGGGGTGCCGAAAGAGGTGATCAAGCGCGCGCGGCAGAAACTGCGCGAGCTGGAGAGTATCTCGCCCAACGCGGCGGCGACCCAGGTCGACGGCACGCAGATGTCGCTACTCGCCGCCCCGGAAGAGACCTCGCCTGCGGTTGAGGCGCTGGAGAATCTTGATCCGGACTCCCTGACCCCGCGTCAGGCGCTGGAGTGGATCTACCGTCTGAAAAGCCTGGTCTAGCCACCCATTAAGGTGAAAAACGGCAGCGCTGTGAAGCGCTGCCGTTTTAGTAAACAAAAAAATGGGTGCTAGAGGATGCGTCCTGACAACCCATACGCGGGGTTGCCCCCGCGCGGATGCTACTTCTTCGATTCGTAAGCGAGAACAGCTTTAAACTCAATATTACGCTCTTTAATACTCAGCTCGCATAGTGAGCTGTGCACCAACAGCGTAAATCCCAGTACCGTAATACAGAGTACGATGATTGCCACAAGGGCATATTTTGTCAGCATATCTTGCCTCCCTGCAAAGAAGAGACTAACATCTGAATTGTCTATGTTCATTCGCTAGCCTCAGTTGATAGAAATATCTCCTGGGGCTTTCGTCTGTCTGGGCTCCTGGTAATGCTCAAGGCCAGACAGCCTCAAGCACCCGCCGCAATTCTACACTCGTCAGGGCGTGAAATTTATCTGCAAGGAATTAATCAGACGAATTTTATAATAATCTGGATGCAGGCTCGCAAAGTCATCCCGGTATATTAACCCTTCACGTAATTTTTTAATTTAATGAAAAAATAATTTCCATAATTGTACTAAATATAAAAAAGGCCCGACTTAGCGGGCCCCTTTCATTAACGCTTATCTTCCGGCAATAGCGGCGGTACGTGCGGCACCTGCGGCGCCTCATCGATATCTTTCTGCGTCATGCGGAACGCTTCCGGATAGTGTTCGCGGCTGGTGCGGCGCAGCGGCTCGGTATCTCGCCAGGTGTAAAGACAGTGCTGGCACTGATACACGGTCCAGACCCCTTTCACCGGCGAGGTCGCCATGACTTCAATCTTTTCATCGGCGCAACGTGGACAAATCATCTTCTTCTCCTTATTTACGGTTGGCCAGCATAGCGGTCAGTTTTTCAGCCCAGGCTTTGGTTTCCGGCAGATCCTGCACCGGCTGGCTGTAGTGGCCGCGAAGGTCCGGCGCAACCGGGGTGGTGGCGTCGATAATCAGTTTGTCGGTAATGCCTGCCGGGCTGGAGCCTGGGTCAAGTTCAAGGACCGACATGTTCGGCAACTGCACCAGGTCTCCCGCCGGGTTAACCTTCGAGGAGAGCGCCCACATCACCTGCGGCAGGTTGAACGGGTCGACGTCTTCATCAACCATGATCACCATCTTCACATAGCCGAGGCCGTGGGGAGTGGTCATCGCCCGCAGGCCCACCGCGCGGGCAAAACCGCCGTAGCGTTTTTTGGTGGAGATGATCGCCAGCAGACCATGGGTGTACATGGCGTTGACCGCCTGCACTTCCGGAAATTCGGCCTTCAGCTGCTGATACAGCGGTACGCAGGTCGCCGGGCCCATCAGATAGTCAATCTCGGTCCACGGCATACCGAGGTAGAGCGATTCAAAAATCGGTTTGCTGCGATAAGAGACTTTGTCGATACGCACTACCGTCATGTTACGACCGCCGGAGTAGTGACCGGTAAATTCACCGAACGGCCCCTCGATCTCACGCTTACGCCCTTCAATGACCCCTTCGAGGATCACTTCCGAACCCCAGGGCACGTCAAAGCCGGTCAGCGGCGCGGTAGCGATGGGATACGGGCTCTCGCGCAGCGCGCCAGCCATCTCATATTCAGACTGATCGTATTTCAGCGGCGTGGCGCCCATCAGGGTAATAATCGGGTCGTTACCGAGGGTAATGGCGATCGGCAGATCTTCCCCACGCTCTTCCGCTTTGTGCAGATGCAGCGCGATATCGTGCATCGGTACCGGCTGCAGGCCGAGCTTGCGCTTGCCTTTCACTTCCATGCGGTAGATACCGACGTTTTGCTTACCGAAGTTATCTTTATCCAGCGGATCGCGCGAAACGACACAGGCTTTATCGAGGTAGAAACCGCCGTCACCATCGTTGAGGCGGAACAGCGGCAGAATATCGAACAGGTTGATATCATCGCCATCAACAGTATTTTCTGCCCACGCCGGGTTGGCGCGGCGCTCTGGCGTCACCGGGAAGTTATCCCAGCGGCGAATGAACTCATCAATCTGCTTTTTCACCGGCGTGTTAGGCGGCAGGCCCAGCGAGATGGCATGGTTCTGCCACGAGCCGATGGTGTTCATCGTCACGCGAGCGTCGTTAAAGCCGCGAATATTATCGAACCACAGCGCCGGGGCACCGTCGCCGATGCGTCCGGTCGCATTGGCGGCCGCCGCCAGATCGGGCTCAGCGTTCACCTCTTCACTGATTTTCAGCAGTTGTCCCTGGTCATCCAGCGCCTGCAAAAAGCTGCGCAAATCATCAAAAGCCATTATTCGATCTCCTGTGCAAATTGTTCTGCCGTGCGCAAGCCGTTCCAGCGGCGCGCTTTGTGATAGTCGAGGCCAAACTGATCCAGCACCCGGGTGACGATATGATTGGTGATATCGTCAACCGTCTCCGGGTGGTTGTAGTAAGCTGGCATCGGCGGGACCATCGCCACGCCCATGCGGGACAGCGCCAGCATGTTCTCCAGATGGATCGTGCTGAGCGGCATTTCCCGCGGGACCAACACCAGCTTGCGCCCCTCTTTGAGCACCACGTCCGCCGCGCGGCCCACCAGCCCTTCGGCATAACCCGCGCGAATGCCTGCAAGCGTTTTCATACTGCAGGGAATAACGATCATGCCGTCGGTACGAAATGAACCGGATGAGATGGTGGCGGCCTGGTCTGCCGGGCTGTGGGAAAAGTCCGCCAGCGCGGCCACTTCGCGCGCCGTCCAGGGCGTTTCCAGCTCGATGGTGGTTTTGGCCCATTTCGACATCACCAGATGGGTTTCCACCTCCGGCATATCGCGCAGCGCCTGCAGCAATGCCACCCCAAGCGGTGCCCCGGTGGCCCCCGTCATCCCAATAATCAGTTTCATTCCAGACCTCATTACTTTTGTTCGTGTACGAACTTTATATTTAAACTACCCCCTCCAGCCCTTATTGGCAAGATCGTTCGTATACGTGCGCATTTTTAATCAAAACGCAGAAAGGGTATAAAAAGGCGTACGAACGGCTATCATAGAGGTGACAGTTTTGTTACGGAGTATTCATGGAGTTACGAAACGAAGCATTCCACCTGCTGCGCCAGCTTTTTCAACAGCATACCGCCCGCTGGCAGCAGGCGTTGCCGGACCTGACTAAACCTCAGTATGCGGTGATGCGCTCGGTAGCGGAGCACCCCGGGATCGAACAGGTGGCGCTGATTGAAGCGGCGGTCAGCACCAAGGCTACGCTGGCGGAGATGCTCAGCCGAATGGAAGCGCGCGGCCTGGTGCGCCGGGAGCACGATCCGGCCGATAAACGCCGCCGTTTTGTCTATCTGACCGACGAAGGCGAGGCGTTGCTTAACCGTTCCATTCCGCAGGGCAATGAGGTCGATGACGAGTTTCTCGGCCGCCTGAGCGATGACGAGCGCGAGCAGTTCTCCCGGCTGGTGCACAAAATGATGGCGCCCTGAACGGGCGCTTAACCGACCTTCTCGCGCAGGAAGTCAATAAATGCCCGCACCCGGGTCGGCAAATGCTGCGAGTCGGGATAAAGGGCATACACGCCCTGCTGTGGGAAATGGTATTCCGGCAGGAGCGGCACCAGCTCCCGCTGCGCCACCTTTTTGGCTACCAGCCATGCGGGCAGCAAGGCGACGCCGCATCCCGCCAGAGCAAAGCTCATCAGCGCCGTAGCGCTATCAGCAGAAAACCGCGGCGCGCTGGCTATCGCGAAATCCACCTCTGTCTGGTGATCCGTGCGCAGCTGCCAGCGCAGCGGCGTCGGCAGGCGCTCGTGAATAATCCACTCAGCTTGCGCCAGATCGGACAGCGTCTGCACCGGATGGCTTGCCAGCCAGGCCGGAGAGGCGACGGGCAGGATCGCGAAACTGGCTATCCGCGTCGCCCGATAGCGGGAATCGGCCAGCGTACCGAGGCGTATCGCCACATCAAATCGTTCTGAAATGAGGTCGGCATGATGGGAGGAGGAGACGTGGCGCACCCGCAGCGCCGGATGACGACGGGCGAACGCGGCCAGCGCTGGAATGATAACCTGCGCGCCATACTCCGGCGTGGTGGTGATCCGTAGCTCCCCGCTTAAGCCGCTATGGCTGGCCCGCACTTCATCCTGGAGATTTTCCGCCGCGTTCAGGAGCGCCACCCCGCGCTGATAGAACAGCACCCCGGCGTCAGTGAGCCGCAAACGCCGCGTCGAACGCAGCAGCAGCGTCACCCCCAGCTCATTTTCCAGCTGCCGTACGTTAAAGCTGACCACCGCCTTGGTCTGCCCCAGCGCCGCTGCGGCCAGGGTGAAACTGCCGGCATCTACCACGGCGATAAACATGGTCACGCGCTGAAGATTAAGCATCGTCGTCCGGATGATTGTCAAAAATATTCAGACAGTATATCCCGATTAGTCCCGTTTATCCCTCGCTGCGGCAGGTTTACAGTAGCCGCCTGTCTGAGGGAGTGAACCATGACCTACCGCCACCGCGTTGCCACCGTTTTTCTGTTCGGTTTTTTTCTCGATTTGATCAATATGTTTATCGCCAGCATCGCCTTTCCGGCAATCAGCCGCGCGCTGGCGGTTTCCGTCTCGCAGCTGGCGTGGGTCAGTAATGCCTATATTCTCGGTCTGACGGTCGTTGTGCCGTTCAGCGCCTGGCTCAGCGAGCGCTGGGGGGCGAAACGGCTGTTTTTACTCTCGCTGGGGCTGTTCAGCCTCGGCGCGCTGGCGGCAGGGCTTGCCAACAGCCTGAGCGAAATGATTTTATGGCGGACGCTGCAGGGGATGGGCGGCGGGCTGTTAATCCCCCTCGGCCAGGCGCTGACGTGGCCGCTGTTTCAGCCGCATGAGCGGGCGAAGCTGTCGGCGGCGGTGATGCTGGTCGGCCTGCTGGCCCCCGCCTGCTCGCCGGCGATCGGCGGCCTGTTAGTCGAGGCGTTCAGTTGGCGCTGGGTCTTTTTCGCCAGCCTGCCTGTGGCTCTGCTAACCTTTGTGCTGGCGGTGCGATGGCTGAACGACACCCCCGGTCCGGTTCGCCCGACTCGCTTTCTTTCACTGTCGCTGCTGGCCGATCCCCTGCTGCGCTTCGCGATGCTGATTTACCTCTGCGTGCCGGGGATGTTTATTGGCGTCAACGTGGTGGGGATGTACTACCTGCAACGCGTCACCGGGATGGCGCCGGGGGCAATCGGTGCCCTGATGGTGCCCTGGTCGCTGGCCTCGTTTGCCGCCATCACCTTTACCGGCAGATATTTCAACCGCTTCGGGCCCCGGCCGCTGGTTGTCATCGGCTGCCTGCTTCAGGCGATGGGGATCATGCTGCTGCTGAAGATCGATGCGGACAGCCCGCTGGCGCTGTTGATTCTGGCCTTTACGCTGATGGGCGGCGGAGGCAGCTTATGCAGCAGCACCGCGCAAAGCAGCGCTTTCCTGCATACGCCTGCCGAAGAGATGCCTGACGCCAGCGCGCTATGGAATCTTAACCGCCAGCTCAGCTTCTTTGCCGGCAGCGCCCTGCTCGCCCTGCTGCTGAGGGTATTCCCGCCGGTCTACGCCTGGCAGGGGGTATTTATTAGCGCCGCCGTCATTACCCTGTTGCCGCTGCTGTTTTGCCTGCGGCTGAATAATCGGGCGATTATCCATCGCCTGCACACCACTCTGGAGAAGTCATGAATCCTTATCTGCAGGAAGTCCTTGATGCCCATGTCCTTATCGAACGCTGGTTAAGCCATGGCGAAGGAAGCGCTGAGGCGCTGATGAAGCGTTTTGCCGCCGATTTTACCATGATCCCCTTGAGCGGTGAGAAGATGGACTACCCAACGGTGAGCCGTTTTTTCCACCACGCCGGCGGCAGCCGTCCGGGGTTAGATATCGTAGTGGATCAGATGGAAATCATCAGCGAGTGGCACGACGGCGCCGCAGTGCTATATCGTGAAAGCCAAACGCTGGCGGATAGCAGTCAGAACGTTCGCTGGTCGACGGCGATTTTTCAGCAAGCGGAAGGGAAAATTGTCTGGCGCCATCTGCAGGAAACCCGCCTCGGCTAGCCCAAAGAAAAAGGCCCCGACTTTCGAGGGGGCCTTTTTGACAGAAAACGTCTTATTCGCGGAAGAGCGCTTCGATATTCAGCCCCTGTCCCTGCAGAATTTCCCGCAGGCGACGCAGACCTTCCACCTGGATCTGCCGCACGCGTTCGCGGGTCAGGCCAATTTCACGGCCCACATCCTCCAGCGTGGCAGCTTCATAACCCAGCAGACCAAAACGACGTGCCAGAACTTCGCGCTGCTTGGCGTTCAGTTCGAACAGCCATTTGACGATACTTTGCTTCATATCATCGTCCTGCGTGGTGTCTTCCGGGCCGTTCTCTTTCTCATCGGCCAGAATATCCAGCAGCGCTTTTTCTGAATCGCCACCCAGCGGAGTATCCACGGAGGTGATGCGCTCGTTCAGACGCAGCATACGGCTGACGTCATCGACCGGTTTGTCCAGCTGTTCGGCGATCTCTTCCGCGCTAGGCTCGTGGTCCAGCTTATGGGACAACTCGCGCGCGGTACGCAGATAGACGTTCAGCTCTTTAACAATATGGATCGGCAAACGGATCGTACGGGTTTGGTTCATGATCGCCCGTTCAATAGTCTGGCGGATCCACCAGGTCGCGTAGGTCGAAAAACGGAACCCACGTTCCGGGTCAAACTTCTCAACGGCGCGGATCAGGCCGAGGTTACCTTCTTCAATCAGATCCAGCAGCGCCAGACCACGATTGCTGTAACGACGGGCAATCTTCACCACCAGACGCAGGTTACTTTCAATCATGCGACGGCGTGAAGCGACATCACCACGCAGTGCGCGACGCGCGAAATAGACTTCCTCTTCCGCGGTCAGCAGTGGGGAATAACCAATCTCTCCAAGATAAAGCTGAGTGGCGTCAAGTACGCGCTGGGTTGCGCCTTGCGACAGCAGCTCTTCCTCAGCCAGATCGCTATCACTGGGTTCCTCTTCTACTAAGGCTTTCTCGTCGAAAACCTCAATTCCGTTCTCATCAAATTCCGCGTCTTCATTTAAATCATGAACTTTCAGCGTATTCTGACTCATAAAGGTGGCTCCTACCCGTGATCCCTGAGCAAAGCACCTTCCACGGCACATCAACAAACGACGCCTGGACGATTTCCCCTGCCCTCTCTGCGAGAGGAACGTAGACACCGCCCTGGCGCCTGTTAGCTGATGCTTCGCTTATCCGTACTTTGCCAAATTATCGCTGCGGTAAGTACTGCAGCGGGTTGACGGATTTCCCCTTGTAACGAATTTCAAAATGTAATCTTGTTGAGCTGGTTCCGGTGCTACCCATGGTAGCGATTTTCTGCCCCGCTTTGACTTCCTGTTGCTCCCGAACCAGCATGGTATCGTTATGAGCGTAGGCACTCAGGTAATCATCGTTGTGTTTGATGATAATAAGATTACCGTAGCCGCGCAGTGCGTTACCGGCATAGACGACGCGCCCATCGGCGGTCGCGACAATAGCCTGTCCCTTACTGCCTGCAATATCGATACCTTTATTGCCGCCTTCCGCGCCGCTAAAGTTCTCGATAACCTTGCCATCAGTCGGCCAGCGCCATGCTGAGATCGGCGAACTGGTTGACGTACTGCTTGCAGTCGGCTGGGTTGTGCTCACCGTTGTTGGTGCCGTCACCGGCGCGACAACCGTTGTGGTTGTGGTCGCTGGTTTATTATTAGGCAACATCTTGGTAGCACTCTGTTCACCTGAAGATTCAGAATACGTAATAGTCGGTTGTGAAGCAACCACCGCGGTCGATTTTTGTGCAGAAGTTGTGCTGGTCGTCGCACCGCCGCTCGCTCTTGCGCTGGCCTGAGAAACGGCGTTTTCGCCGGTGATCGGCTGGCCTGAGGCGTTACCGACCTGCAGTACCTGCCCCACGTTCAGCGCGTACGGGGCCGGGATATTGTTGCGTTGCGCCAGGTCGCGGAAATCGTTGCCGGTGACCCAGGCGATATAGAATAGCGTGTCGCCGCGTTTTACCGTATAGGTACTGCCGCCGGTATAGCTACCTTTCGGAATATCGCCATATTTGCGGTTGTAAACGATCCGGCCATTTACCGTCTGTACCGGCTCCTGCGCCACCGGCGCCGGCTGCGGCTGAATGGTCTGGGTCTGCATCGGCTGAATCGGCTGCGCCTGAGGAGCGGACTTGACGCCGGAGGGTGGCGGCGTAATCAGCATGCCGGAGTTGGTGCTGGAAGAGGCGGCGCCGCCGGCAGAGCTAACCGGCGCAGGCGGATTATTGGTGTTGGTACACCCGGCCAGCCAGAGTGAAACCAGTGAAAGAGCCGCAATACGGCTGACGGTAAATTTGGTGCTTCCCGCGCTCATTTATCCCCCAGGAATATGTTAACTGCCAATATCTTGCTTACCGGGCGGCGCCCGGCCAGGACACTGAAAAATGTGTCCACCCTACGCCTAAAGTCAGGCAAAAAAAACCTGGAATAATCCGGGTCTCAGGCCAGCTCCCCCTTCACCAGGGGAACAAAGCGAACGGCCTCGACGGTATCAATGATAAATTCGTTGCCCCGACGACGGATCCGTTTGAGAAACTGATGCTCTTCGCCGACCGGCAGCACCAGCACGCCGTCATCATCCAGCTGCGCCAGCAGCGCGGTCGGTATTTCCGGCGGCGCCGCCGTCACAATAATGGCATCAAACGGCGCCCGCGCCTGCCAACCTTGCCACCCATCGCCATGACGGGTTGAAACATTATGTAAATCAAGTTGTTTCAGGCGACGACGCGCCTGCCACTGTAAACTCTTAATTCGCTCTACCGAGCATACGTGATGCACCAGATGCGCCAGGATGGCCGTCTGGTAGCCGGAACCGGTGCCGATCTCCAGCACCCGCGACTCCGGCGTCAGCGTCAGCAGCTCGGTCATCCGCGCCACCATATACGGCTGGGAGATGGTCTGCCCCTGGCCAATCGGCAGCGCGGTGTTTTCCCACGCTTTATGTTCAAAGGCTTCATCAACAAACTTTTCGCGCGGGACCAGCGCGATCGCCTCAAGGACACGTTCATCGACGATGCCCTGCGTGCGCAGTTGATTCAACAAACTTTCAACACGTTTACTTACCATTGCCTGTCAACCCCGACACGTTCCAGCCAATCGGTGACCACCTCATGCGCCTGATGGGCGGTTAAATCGACGTGCAATGGCGTCACGGAAACATAGCCTTCATCCACTGCCGCAAAATCGGTGCCCGGCCCGGCATCGCGCTTATCGCCCGGCGGGCCAATCCAGTACAGGGTGTTGCCGCGCGGATCTTTTTGCGGGATCACCTGGTCGGCCGGATGGCGGTTGCCGCAGCGGGTCACGCGAATGCCCTTGATTTGATCAAGCGGGAGATCCGGCACGTTGATGTTAAGGATCCGCCCGGTACGCAGCGGCTCGCGGCTTAAGGCGCGCAGAATGGTGCAGGTTACCGCCGCGGCGGTATCGTAATGCTGATAGCCGTTCAGCGACACGGCCAGCGCGGGGAACCCCAGATGACGGCCTTCCATCGCCGCGGCCACGGTGCCGGAATAGATGACGTCGTCGCCCAGGTTGGGGCCGGCATTAATGCCGGAAACCACGATGTCCGGACGCGGGCGCATCAGCGCGTTCACGCCGAGATAGACACAGTCGGTCGGGGTGCCCATCTGGACGGCGATGTCGCCATTTTCAAAGGTAAACGTACGCAGGGACGATTCCAGCGTCAGCGAATTTGAGGCCCCGCTGCGGTTACGATCGGGTGCAACCACCTGGACCTCGGCAAACTCCCTTAAGGCCTTCGCCAGGGTCTGTATCCCCGGCGCATGGATCCCGTCATCGTTACTCAGCAATATTCGCATAGTCACCCGTTGTATTGATAAGCTCCCTGACCACGCTGGTGGCGAAGCTGCCCGCCGGCAGCCAGAAACGCAGTTCAACGGTTACGTCATCCCACCAGTTCCAGCTGAGCTGCTGTGGATAGAGAAGCATCGCCCGGCGCGCCGCCTCGACTTTCTCCCGCACCAGCAGCGCCTGTAACGCGGTTTCCTCGGCGATCGCGGCCTGCTCGAAAGCCAGGGCGTCGCGCTGGCTTCCCCAGTCGCCGCTGCCCGGCAGCGTGGCCGTAATCATCAGTTCGCGGTTATGCACCCGCGCCTGCGAAACCTCGAGTTCTTCCGGTGTGACGACAAACCAGCTCCCGCGCCCCGCTAATTGTAGCGCATCGCCATCAACGACCTGATTAAATTCCGTTTTTTTTAATCTAATACTCACTTGCTGATTAAACAACGCGCTGCGGGCTGCCGACAACCAAAAACTGCGCTTATTGCGATCGCGCACTGGCGCGCCGCTCTCCGCCCAGCGCAGGGCACCCTGCAGGTTACTGCCGCCAATGCCAAAGCGCTGCGCGCCGAAATAGTTCGGCACTCCCCGTTCAGCGATGGCCTGCAGACGCGTCTCCACGTCCTGGCGATCGCTAATCTCGCGCAGGATCACGGTAAACTGGTTGCCTTTCAGCGCGCCTAAACGCAGCTTACGCTTATGGCGAGCATATTCCAGTACCTGGCAGCCCTCGAGCTGAAATTTGCTCAGGTCCGGCATCTCTTTGCCGGGCACCCGGGCGCACAGCCACTGCTCGGTGACCGCGTGCTTATCTTTTTGCCCGGCGAAGCTCACTTCACGGGCGTGGATCTTAAGGAATTTCGCCAGCGCGTCGGCGACAAAGCGCGTATTGCAGCCGTTTTTCAGGATCCGCACCAGCACGTGTTCGCCTTCGCCGTCCGGGGCAAAGCCCAGATCTTCCACCACCAGAAAATCTTCCGGATTGGCTTTCAGCAGCCCACTGCTCTGCGGTTTGCCGTGCAGCCAGGTCAGTTGGTCAAAGGCGATCATTTGTCGGCCTTACGCAGCAGCGCAACCGCTTCGCAGGCGATCCCTTCCCCGCGGCCGGTGAAGCCGAGCTTCTCGGTGGTGGTCGCTTTCACGTTGACGTCGTCCATATGGCAGCCGAGATCCTCAGCGATAAAGACGCGCATCTGCGGAATATGCGGCAGCATTTTCGGCGCCTGGGCAATAATCGTGACGTCGACGTTGCCGAGCGTATAGCCCTTGGCCTGAATGCGGCGCCATGCTTCGCGTAGCAGTTCGCGGCTATCGGCGCCTTTAAACGCCGGATCGGTATCGGGGAACAGCTTGCCGATATCGCCCAGCGCCGCGGCGCCAAGCAGCGCGTCGGTCAGCGCATGCAGCGCGACGTCGCCGTCGGAGTGGGCCAGCAGCCCTTTTTCATAAGGAATGCGTACCCCGCCAATGATGATTGGGCCTTCACCGCCAAAAGCGTGTACGTCAAAACCATGTCCAATTCGCATTAAGCTTTCTCCTGGTGTCGGGAACGGGTGAGGTAAAATTCAGCCAGCGCCAGGTCTTCCGGGCGCGTCACTTTAATATTATCCGCGCGTCCGGCGACCAGCTGCGGATGGAAGCCGCAGTACTCCAGCGCCGAGGCTTCATCGGTGATAGTGGCACCCTCGTTTAGCGCGCGAGTGAGGCAATCCACCAGCAGCTCGCGAGGGAAAAGTTGCGGGGTGAGCGCATGCCACAGGTCATTGCGGTCGACGGTATGGGCGATAGCGGTTTTGCCCGGCTCGGCGCGCTTCATGGTGTCGCGTACTGGCGCCGCAAGGATCCCGCCGACGCGGCTGGTTTCGCAGAGCGACAGCAGGCGGCTGAGGTCGTCCTGATGCAGGCAGGGGCGCGCGGCGTCATGCACCAGCACCCACTGCGCCTCCGGCAACGCCCGCAGGCCGGCGAGTACCGAATCGGCGCGCTCAGCGCCGCCATCCACCACGGTAATTTGCGGATGCTGCGCCAGCGGCAGCTGGCTGAAGCGGCGATCGCCGGGGCTGACGGCAATCACCACCCGCTGGACGCGCGCATCCGCCAGCAGCGCGGCGACCGCGTGTTCGAGAATCGTTTTGTTACCGATTGAGAGATATTGTTTCGGGCATTCCGTTTGCATGCGGCGGCCGAAACCGGCTGCCGGCACCACGGCGCAAACGCCCGGAAAAGTGGCTGCCATGTTGTAATCCTGGGCCTGGTTATCGATTGTTCTGCTGTTGCCCCGATGCCTGATTGCGTTTAGACGCATCCGGTACCAGACGATAGAAGGTTTCGCCCGGGCGGGTCATGCTGAGTTCATTGCGCGCACGCTCCTCAATCGCTTCCTGCCCGCCGTTGAGGTCGTCAATTTCGGCAAACAGCTGATCGTTGCGTGCTTTTAATTTGGCGTTAGTCGCCTGCTGGGCGGTGACGTCGTCGTTAACCCGCGTGTAGTCATGCAGGCCGTTTTTACCGAACCACAGCGAATACTGTAGCCAGACCAGCAAAGCTAATAATAGCAGCGTTAGTTTACCCATCCTGCCCCCTGAAAAACGGCATCATCATCCCAAAACTCGCCCGGGTACGCTACCGGGGCGCGCGGACGATGCCGCGTAACGCGGGGACTGTACCATATTTTTGCTGTCGATACCCATGCTTGATTCATACCAGCAACGGGTTATCCCAACAGCCAGAGGAAGAGTAGCGCAAACATCAGCCCAACGGTCAGGATGGTCGCGCTGACGCTATAGAGCAGTTTGCCATTGAGCAGAGAGTGCAGCGCAATACCGACCACCACCGCCACCGGCATCAACGCAAGGAAGAATGGCCAGGTGTAGAGGAGAAAGAAGAGTGTATTACTGCCATAGAGAAGGAAGGGAATACCCAGCGCCAGCAGCCACGAAGTAAAGCCCACGGCAGCGCCCGACAAAGACCAGGTGGTCTCGTCGCCGATCGCCGGAGGCGGTTCTGAACGAATAATACTGAGGTTCTGGGTATTGCGCATATCGAATCCTGTAGACCGGGCAACCGGCACCCCTCGATGCCGCTGCCGTTTCAGGATCTGATAATATCGCTCTGTTGCAGCAGGTCTAATAGTTGGTGCACCAAATTTGTTACCAATTGTTCACCATCCAGATGAATTTCCGCCTTTTCCGGTGCCTCATAGACCGAGTCTATACCGGTGAAATTGCGTAATTCCCCTGCCCGCGCTTTCTTATACAATCCTTTCGGATCCCGCGCCTCGCAGATGGCCAGCGGGGTATCGACGAACACTTCGATAAAGCGTCCTTCCCCGAGGCGCTCGCGCACCATCTGCCGTTCCGCACGGTGCGGAGATATAAATGCCGTCAATACCACCAGCCCGGCATCGACCATCAGCCTGGCCACTTCCCCGACGCGGCGAATGTTCTCTTTGCGATCCTCATCGCTGAATCCCAGGTCGCTGCACAGGCCATGGCGCACGTTATCGCCGTCCAGCAGATAGGTGCTAACGCCGCGCTCATGCAGGGCCTCCTCCAGCGCCCCGGCGACGGTGGATTTACCCGACCCCGAAAGGCCGGTAAACCACAGCACCACGCCGCGATGGCCGTGATGCTGTTCCCGCTGCTGTTGGGTCACAGGGTGGGCATGCCAGACGACGTTTTCGTCATGCTGGGCCATTATTTGCCTCCCAGCAGGTCGCGGACGTCCCAGTGCGGGAAATGTTTACGGATCAGCTGGTTCAGCTCCAGCTCGAAGGCGCTGTACTGTGATGCCGAAGTCGATGCCTGCAGGTGCGGCTCGTTGACCATCCCGGCGCCGACGGTGACGTTGGTCAGGCGATCGATAAAGATAAGCCCGCCGGTCACCGGGTTTTGCTGATACGGATCCAGCACTAAAGGTTCGTCAAAGGTCAGCTCCACCAGGCCGATGCCGTTCAGCGGCAGAGACTCGACTTCACGCTGGGTCAGGTTGTTAATATCGACCTGGTAGCGGATAGCGTCGACGCGAGCGCGGGTCTTCTTGCCGGCGATTTTGATGTCGTAGCTCTGGCCCGGGGTCAGCGGCTGTTCGGCCATCCACACCACGTCGATGCTGGCGCTTTGTACCGCCGGCAGCGAGGCTTGCGCGTCAACCAGCAGGTCGCCGCGACTGATGTCGATTTCATCTTTCAGCACAAGGGTAATGGCTTCGCCGGCGGCGGCTTCCTGCAGGTCGCCGTCGAAGGTGACGATACGCGCCACGCTCGATTCGACGCCCGACGGCAGCACCTTCAGACGCTGGCCAACCTGCACGGTACCGGAGGCGACCGTGCCGGAGAAGCCGCGGAAATCAAGGTTCGGACGGTTAACATACTGCACCGGGAAGCGCAGCGGCTGGCTCTCGACCACCCGCTGGATCTCCACGGTTTCGAGGACTTCCAGCAGCGTCGGGCCACTGTACCACGGCATATTCGCGCTCTGGCTGGCGACATTATCGCCTTCCAGCGCCGACAACGGCACAAAGCGGATATCAAGGTTGCCCGGCAGCTGCTCGGCAAAGGTCAGATAATCTTCCCGGATCTCGTTGAAGCGCGCTTCGCTAAACTCGACGAGATCCATTTTGTTGATCGCCACTACCAGGTGTTTAATGCCCAGCAGCGTCGAGATGAAGCTGTGACGGCGGGTCTGGTCGAGCACGCCCTTGCGCGCATCGATCAGCAGGATCGCCAGGTCGCAGGTGGACGCGCCGGTGGCCATATTGCGCGTGTACTGCTCGTGCCCCGGGGTGTCGGCGATGATAAATTTGCGCTTTTCGGTCGAGAAGTAGCGATAGGCCACGTCGATGGTGATGCCCTGCTCGCGCTCAGCCTGCAGGCCGTCCACCAACAGCGCCAGGTCCAGCTTTTCGCCCTGGGTGCCGTGACGCTTGCTGTCGTTGTGCAGCGAAGAGAGCTGGTCTTCATAGATCTGGCGCGTATCGTGCAGCAGGCGGCCAATTAAGGTGCTTTTGCCGTCATCGACGCTGCCGCAGGTCAAAAAACGCAGCAGGCTCTTGTGCTGTTGCGCGTGCAGGTAAGCTTCTACGCCGCCTTCGTTGGCAATTTGTTGGGCAATGGTCGTGTTCATGGCGGCTCCTTAGAAATACCCCTGACGTTTCTTCAGCTCCATCGAGCCGGCCTGGTCGCGGTCAATGACGCGCCCCTGACGTTCGCTGGTGGTCGATACCAGCATCTCTTCAATAATTTCGGGTAGCGTCTGCGCTTCAGACTCCACCGCGCCGGTCAGCGGCCAGCAGCCGAGGGTACGGAAACGCACCATCCGTTTTTCAATCACCTCGCCCGGCTGCAGATCGATACGGTCGTCATCGATCATCATCAGCATACCGTCGCGCTCCAGCACCGGGCGCTCAGCGGCCAGATACAGCGGCACGATTTCAATATTTTCCAGGTAGATGTACTGCCAGATATCCAGCTCGGTCCAGTTGGAGAGCGGGAAGACGCGGATGCTTTCGCCTTTGTTAATCTGGCCGTTGTAGTTGTGCCACAGCTCCGGACGCTGATTTTTCGGGTCCCAGCGGTGGAAACGGTCGCGGAAGGAGTAGATGCGCTCTTTCGCGCGGGATTTCTCTTCGTCGCGACGCGCGCCGCCGAACGCGGCGTCAAAGCCGTATTTGTTCAGCGCCTGCTTCAGCCCTTCGGTTTTCATGATATCGGTATGCTTGGCGCTGCCGTGGACAAACGGGTTGATGCCCATCGCCACCCCTTCCGGGTTTTTATGCACCAGCAGTTCACAGCCGTAGGCTTTAGCGGTCCGGTCGCGGAACTCATACATCTCACGGAATTTCCAGCCGGTATCGACGTGCAGCAGCGGGAACGGCAGGGTTCCCGGATAAAACGCTTTGCGCGCCAGATGCAGCATTACGCTGGAATCTTTCCCGATGGAGTACATCATTACCGGGTTAGAAAATTCGGCGGCCACCTCACGAATAATATGGATGCTTTCCGCCTCCAGTTGCCGCAGGTGAGTGAGTCGTTTTTGGTCCATAACCGTTCCTTAAGCCAGATTGACCACCGAAGCGTTAAACCCCTCGGCGGATGATGTATGTTGAAACCAGGCGAGCTGCTGATGCAGCTGCACCACTTCGCCTACCACCAGCAGGGCGGGCATCGGGGCGTCTTTCGCCAGGTGTTCGAGTTGTTGCAATGTGCCGGTTATCGTCTGCTGATCGTCACGGGTGCCACGGGAAATCACCGCCACCGGCGTGTCGCTGTCGCGACCGTGGGCGATCAGCTGGGCGCTGATTTCCGCTGCCTTCATGGTGCCCATGTAGATCGCCAGCGTTTGTTGGCTCTTCGCCAGCAGCGACCAGTCGAAGGGGGCGCTGTCCGGCTTATAGTGGCCGGTGACAAAGACGGCGCTTTGCGCATAATCGCGATGGGTCAGCGGAATACCGGCGTAGGCCGTCGCCCCGGCGGCAGCGGTGACGCCCGGCACCACCTGGAACGGGATCCCCGCCTCGGCGGCAGCCTGCAGCTCTTCTGCGCCGCGGCCAAAAATAAACGGATCGCCGCCCTTCAGGCGCACGACGGTTTTCCCCGCCTTCGCCGCCTCCACCAGCAGCTGATTGGTTTCATGCTGCGGCACCGAATGCTCGCCGGCGCGTTTGCCAACGCAAATAAGTTCGGCATCGCGGCGCACCAGCTCGAGAACCGGCTGAGTCACCAGATGATCGTGGAAAACCACGTCCGCCTGCTGGATCGCCTGCAGACCGCGAAGGGTCAGCAGCCCGGCATCGCCCGGCCCGGCGCCGACCAGAATAATTTCTCCCGTCTCGCGTTCGGGTTTGTCGAGCTCATCCTGCAGCGCTTTTTCCGCCTCCGCAGAGTTGCCCGCCACCATCAGGCTGGCGAAGCGGCCGGTAAAGACGCGCTCCCAGAAGCGGCGACGCGCTTCGGTAGTCGTCAGGCGGGTTTTCAGATGGTTGCGCCAGTAGCTTGCTGATTCCGCCAACCGACCGAGATTCGTCGGCAGCAGCGCTTCGATTTTTTCACGCAGAATGCGCGACAACACCGGCGCTTTACCGCTGGAGGAGATCGCCACCAGCAGCGGCGAACGGTCGACGATAGAAGGGAAAACAAACGAGCACAGCGCCTGGTTATCCACCACGTTGACCAACCGGTAGCGCGCGTTAGCTGCCGCAAATACCCGCTGGTTAAGCGCCTCATCCTCGGTGGCCGCAATCACCAGAAAGACATCATCCACCAGCGAGTCGCTGAATTCCGTCGCCCGCCAGCTGAGTGCCTGGCGCGCAGCCAGATCGGCCAGCGCCGGTGACAGCGTTTCAGCGACCACCTGCACCTGCGCCTGGGCGCGCAGCAAGAACTTGATCTTACGTTCAGCAATCTCGCCGCCGCCGATCACCAGCACGGGCCTTTGTTTCAGTTCGGCAAAAAGGGGGCAAGTAATCCACGGTGCAACAACTCTCTTACATTCAGCGATACTGCGACTATAGGGTGCGCCTTAGAGCAAATGAAATTACGAAATGGAATGAGTTGTGACACAAAGGAATAACGCGGCGGAAATACAAATATCAAAAAGTGCTTAACGCGCTATTTTTCCGCTATTTAAGAGCAATTGAAATTGTTTAACCGCGGTCACAGTTTCATACTGTACGCGTCAAATTGTCTTGTTCGTGTAAGGACCCCTTATGTTTTCCGCGTTGTGCCGCCGTCTGCTTCCGCTGGCGCTCGGCACCGGTTTTGTTTTTGCCGCCGCCCCCGCATTCAGCGCGCTGGGCGACACCGCCAGTAGCCAGGCCCGCCATATCGCCACCGTCTTCCCGGGACGAATGACCGGAACGCCGCCGGAAATGCTCTCAGCTGACTATCTGCGCCAGCAGTTCGCCCTGATGGGGTATCAGAGCGACGTGCGAAGCTTCAATACCCGCTATATCTATACCGACAGCAATCAGCGCAAGAACTGGCATAACGCCACCGGCAGTACGGTGATCGCCGCCCATGAAGGTAAAGTGCGCCAGCAGATTATTATCATGGCACACCTCGACACCTATGCGCCGCAGAGCGATAAAGACGTGGAGAACAACCTCGGCGGCCTGACGCTGCAGGGCATCGACGACAACGCGATGGGACTTGGCGTGTTGCTGGAGCTGGCGGAGCATTTAAAGAACGTCCCTACCCGCTATGGCATCCGCTTTATCGCCACCAGCGGTGAAGAGGAAGGCCGTCTCGGCGCGCAAAACCTGCTGCAGCGGATGAGCGAAGCGGAAAAGAAAAATACCCTGCTGGTGATCAATCTCGATAATCTGGTGGTGGGCGATAAGCTTTACTTCAACAGCGGCCGCAGCACGCCGGCCTCGGTGCGCAAGCTGACCCGCGATCGCGCGCTGGCTATCGCTCGCAGCAAGGGCATCGCCGCCTACACCAACCCGGGACTCAACCCGGCTTATCCGAAAGGCACCAGCTGCTGCAATGACGCCAGCGTCTTCGACAACGCCGGGATCCCGGTGCTGTCGGTCGAGGCGACTAACTGGTCACTCGGCAAAAAAGATGGCTATCAGCAGCGGAGCAAATCGGCCAGTTTCCCGCAGGGAACCAGTTGGCATGACGTCCAGCTGGATAATCAGCAGTATATCGACCACGCGCTGCCGGGGCGCATCGAACACCGCGGACGCGAGGTAGTGAAAGTCATGCTGCCGCTGGTGAAAGAGCTGGCGAAGGTGGAGAAGCCATCGTCATTAAAATAATCGGGTAGTCATCACCGGCAACAAGGATTGTCGCCATGATCAATTTACGCTGTTCGGGCGTTTTTTTTCTGCTGCTGGCTGCCAGCGCAGGCGCCCTCGCCGACAGCCAGGTCTATATCTGGCAGCGGGTCTGGAATGACCAGCATAAGACCGCGCTACAGCAAAGCCAGGCGCTGTTTGCCACTTTGCGCGTTCTGGGGATCCAGTTTCATCCTCAGGAAGGCGTCCGCCTTGCCCGCGTTAACACTTCATTATTACAGCAGGATGGCCGCCCGGTGTGGCTGGTCGTCCGCCTGGACGGCAGCCTGACGCAGCTTGATACCACCACAATGCTGCCGCAGATAAAGCGCCTTGTGACCCACTGGCGCAAGGCAGGCGTTAATCTCACCGCCATTGAAATCGATTATGATGCTCCCACTTCGCGGCTCTCCGATTATCAACGCCTCCTGATGGCCATGCGCCAGGGGCTGCCTTCAGATATTACGCTCAGCATCACGGCGCTCCCGACCTGGCTCACCTCCCCCGGACTGCTTCCTTTGCTGAAAGCGGTAGATAGCTCCGTATTGCAACTTCATAGCGTGCAATCCCCGGGGACCGGCTTGTTCGACCCGACACTGGCCCGGCGCTGGAGCAGGCAATATGCGCTTATCGCTCCTCACCCTTTTTACCTCGCGCTCCCGGCCTATGGTTCCGCGCTCATCGCTGCCCCGGGACAGCCCGCCAGCGTTGAAAGCGAGTCGCCGCTGTGGATTGCGGCTGAAAAACAAGAACTGAGCGTTTCACCGCAGCAAATCGACACGTTTATTCGCGAACTGGAACAACAGCCGCCGTATCATTTTTCAGGTATCGTCTGGTTTCGTCTGCCTCTGGATAACGATACCCGCGCCTGGTCGCTTAGTACGCTGGCGGCAGTCATCCGCCATCAGCCGTTAACCTCCTGCTGGCAGTGGCTGGCGCTTCCCGATAAGGCCAGCGCCAGCGCAGAGTCCACGCTCTACGAACTGGCGATTAAAACACAGGCAATATTGATGCCCCACTCCCGGCGAAAATAACGCTAACCACGGAAGATTGTCTGGCCGCCGACGGCGCCGGAAGCTACCGCTTTATCGAACAAACGTTTTCCCTCACCGCCCCTGCGCTGTTGCGCGCCGGGCGGACGCAAGCCATTGGTTGGGCAAGATGCTCAACGCCACCACAAGGAAAGTTTCATGTTAACCCGTAAATTACCTCTGGCCGCCTTCCTGGCGGCGACGCTTGTTGCTGCCAGCAGCCACGCCTGTGGGCCGTTTTTCCCCAACTATTTGTTAGCAGATCGCCAGGCTAATCTGCTGTATCTGCCGGAGGGGAGCTTTGCTTTAGAGAGCAGCCGCCTGGTGCTTGCCGATCCGCGACTTCCGCAATGGCGTGATACATCTGCCGACAAGCCTACCTCTCCCACGGCCGAGGAGACGCTGCTGAAGACGATCCGGGCCAGCGGTTCGTTAGCCGCCGCGGAAAAAATGGCCGCCGATCTCCCGACCGCCAGCCGCCTGTACGTGCTCGGCGCAGTGGCGTTTGCTGAACGCGATAGCCGGGCGCGCGACTATTTTCGCCAGCTTTTGGCCTTGCCCGTGGAACAACAGGGCGAGTGGGGGCTCAAGGCGCGTTATTCGCTGGCCCGCGATTTGATGCGTGATTATCCGCTTACTGATAGTCGTTCTTCTCACGGTAGTGAGCAGGAATTGCGCGAAGCCTTCGATCTCTACCAGCAGATCATTGACGCCGTTCGTGAAGGTCAGCAGGATCCGGAGCTGCTCTCGCTGGCAAGTCTTGGCCAGCAGGGACGTATCAAACACTGGCAAAGCGACCCCATTGCCGCGGCTCATCTTTATGCCCGGCAGGCGGCGCAGGGTTCCCCCAGTGGCAGCCTCTCTTTACGCTACACTGTCGACGTCCTCAACCACCCGGAAAACGAACAGTTCCTGCAACCTGGCCTGGACGATCCGGTTATTCAGCAACTGCTGATTGCGAGTTTTTTTACTCGTTCGTCCAATTTGTTGTACGAGCCGGAACCGCGGCCCTTTGATCCGACAGAGGTCAAAAATTACCATAATGAGCTGATAGCGAAGCTGGCGCAGAAAGTCGATCGCGATATGGCCGGTAGCGACCGCCTGATCGCCCTCGCCTATCGTAACGGCCAATATCCGCTGGTGACGCTGATGTTGAAAAACGCCAAAGAAAATGGGCTCACCGCCTGGGTAAGGGCCAAAATGGCGCTGCGGGCCGGTGATGTCAACGCGGCAGCGGCATGGTACGCCAAAGCCGCGGCGTCATTTCCGCCAAATGAAACCTGGGGTTTCCAGTCCTATAGTGATGACATTGTCGGCGAGGAGTTTGTTACGCCGGTCTGCCGTATTCATGCCGAGCAGGCGATACTCGCGCTCAACCGCGACGACTATCTGCAGGCAATGCGACTGATGTATCAGGCGAAAGAAAATTACTGGCCGGATGTCGCGCACATTGCCGAACGAGTGCTCACGGTCAATGAACTCCTTGCTTTCGTGGATAAATATGTCCCGGCACCTTCTCCTTCAGCCCCTACTACGCCGAAAAATGCCGGGCGCGATAGCGCTGACGCCAGGCTACGCAACCTGCTCGCCCGACGCCTGATGCGCGCGGGCCAGTATCAAAAAGCGCTGGCCTATTTTGCGCTGGCCGAAGATCGAGACGCCGCCCGGGCGTTTATCGATGCCTTTCCGAAAAAGGGACACAAAACAGCTCAGGCGCAGGGCTGGTGGCAAGCGGCGCTAATCCTGCGTCATCAAGGGATGGAATTGACAGGCTATGAGATGGCGCCCGATTTTGCGCTATATGGAGGCGGGTATTCATGGCCCTATTACAACCAGGGACCGGAAGATAATTCGGCCGTGACATCGTGGATAAGTGATGGCGAACGGCAACGCGTTCAGCGATCCCTGCCAAAACAGGACAGTCATTTCTTACACTATCGCTGGCAAGCGGTGACGCTGGCGGAAAAAGCGGCCGACCTGTTGCCATATAAATCACAGGCCTATGCTGCCGTGCTGTGTAATGCAACAGGATGGGTATGGGGGCGGGATGCTCAATTAACCAAACGCCTGTATCAGCGCTATGTTAAGTACGGCGCCCCGTTCCCATGGGCCGAAAATTTTGGTCGGGATTGCCCGGAGCCGGATTTTAGCGCGATCCAGGAGACGGTAAAAAAACAGTGATATCGCTAGAGCGGCAGGTAGCGATATTTATTCTCCGCAAGCTTTCGTGCCCACCCTCAGGATCGATAACGTTAGTGACGGGCTTATCCTCGCGAATGCGGGGAACACTTCATGGCCCGAGCCAGTTCGGTGATATCAGTCGGTTTATCCCCGCTGGCGCGGGGAACACCGAGAGATTCCAGCGCCGTTCTGTCGGGCCGTCGGTTTATCCCCGCTGGCGCGGGGAACACGACGATGTCACTGTCGCCGGCGTCGTGACGCACGGTTTATCACCGCTGGCGCGGGGAACATATCGGAGGGCAGATCATGCCTCGACAGTCAGACGGTTTATCCCCGCTGGCGCGAGGAACACCCAATAATTTTCTGCCACACACCTGACGCCGCCGGTTTATCCTCGCTGGCGCGGGGAACACTGCAACTCGATGCTCGAATGAACCTTTTGACCCGGTTTATCCCCGCTGGCGCGGGGAACACTGTCTCCGATCGTCTCGACGCAGGTCTGAGTGCGGTTTATCCCCGCTGGCGCGGGGAACACATACACTGAATCTGAATCTCCTCATCGAGATCCGGTTTATCCCCGCTGGCGCGGGGAACACTTGATAGTTCGCAGGGAGAAAACAGGATTGTCCG